>Ga0255767_1000968_pt1 | contig 25884 bp, 17 predicted proteins | sample 071ome_24_FD_179967 | JGI IMG/M metagenome (GOLD analysis project Ga0255767, IMG submission 179967) | Coastal salt marsh microbial communities from the Groves Creek Marsh, Skidaway Island, Georgia - 071402CT metaG (version 2) | ecosystem: Environmental > Aquatic > Marine > Intertidal zone > Salt...
TGCGTGATCGTTTTATTCTTCGGGTGCGTGCAATCGACGACCAAAACTTCCTCGTTTTCCTCGTTCTTCGAGTACGGCACCCACGCGCGAATGCGCTTCTTGTACGGGTACCGTTTCTTGTAGATGTAAATCGTTTTCCCGACTTGCAGGAACGCGTATATGCCGACGCATCGCACGAACGAGTGCCACAAATATAAAACCTGGCGGAACGTGGACGTCGTCGCTTCGGTCGTCGACGACGAGGAAGCAGAAGACGACATTATTATTTTTCTTCTTCGTCGTCGTCGTCGTCTCTATCGGCGCGAAAAGTCTGAAGAATTTCCTCACTTTTTATTCGCGACGCGACGCTTTTCGATGTCTTTCGCGAGACGACTTTTCGCGCTGAGCGTCTTTTCGCTCGTTGTTGTGGCGCTGTTCAACGCGCGCCAGGTGAACGCGTTCGCGCTGGACGTCGGGTTTAACAAGACCGAGTGCGTGTTTAAGGTGCGTTTTTTGTTGTTCTTGTTGTTGTTGTTGTTGTTGATGATGTGTTTATGCGCGCGACTTTTCCCCGGGGAGAGATCGAGATTTTAGGGGAAAATCAACTCTTTTGCTCGCGCGCGAACACGAACGCTCTCTCTTTTCTCCGCCTATAATCGTCGCTGACCATCACTTTCCCTTCTTTCTTTTTCTTCATCGTTTCGCAAATGTGATGCATGAAAAACGACACACACGCACAAAAACAGACGTACGATAAATCGCACGCGTTGAGCACGGAAAATGCATCGGCGATGAAAGTTGCCATCTTCAACCATTTCACGATTCCGAGCGGGAAGCCGATCGTGGAAGTGAAAATCTCCGATCCGCACGGGGTGAAGAAAGAGTACCCGTCCGCGGCTGGACACGTGGAGGAAACCGTCGAAGGCGTCGGGTTTGGTTTGTATTCCGCGTGCTTTACGAATAAAGGTGTCAACGAAAAGGACGGCGGACACGTAGTCGTGCAGGTTCATTTTTTTCAGCCGCACCACGCCATCTCGGACGAGGAGTTGGAAAAAGAGTTGAAGGTGTTAAAAAGACACCACATACCTGGTCAGAGTAAAGGGTTACACGCGGATCAGTTGCACGATTCGATCGCGCTCGCGGAGTCGTTGATGGACGATGTTCAAAGAATACGAGGGGAGATTCATTATTTGAAGTGGAGGACGAAAAGGCATAAGCAAACGGTGGACTCGAACGCGTTGAGAACGGCGTGGTTGACGTTTATAGAGGTTATTGTTTTGTGTATGTGCGCGTGGATGCAAGTTCACGCGGTGCAAGGTTATTTTGCAACGACTAGTGGAGATTTAGTTGAGGGAGGGAGGAGTCAAGGATTTGAATATCAAGGGAAATACGAGTCAGTCAGGAACGTCGGTCCGGCGGGCGGCTTTGGTCCGGGAAGTTCGAATTTTGGGATGCCACCGATTCCGCAGATGTTTCAATCGCAACAACAACATCAACAATCAGTGCCATCACAAATGTACCAACAACAGCAGCCTCCACAAATGTACCAACAACAACAGCCTCCACAAATGCACGACGCGCATAAAACGCAATTCGGCAAGAACGAGGAATTTCAGAGAGAGATGCCGTCGCAGGGCATTTTACCGAATCAATTCGGCAGAGGCTCCGCACCGCAAGCGAGGACGGGTAGACAATATGATGATAGATAGACTCTCATTAACTTCTAATACTATTTGACAATCCTAAAAGAAACTGCTATTTACTTACTCGGTTGATCGTCGGCTAACACGGAAGGGGGCACGTGCTTCTCCGTGGAAAATTCGTGCGCAGTTTCGATGATATGATTAGCTTCCGCGCACACCAAAACAGAACCACAATCCCGTCCTTTGGTTCCACATAAAATCGTATGCCATCCCATTTTCTTCGCTGTTTTTATGTTGCTCGTCGAATCATCGATGAACACGCATCTCTCCCTCTCTTCAACGCCCGCGATTCGCATCGCTCTCTCATACGCCTCCTCGTCGTGTTTCGTCGCCCACTCAACCGCTCTCACATCGATAATATCTATGAACAAATCTGAAATTCCTAACAGCTGCAAGCATTTCTCCGCGTGGTGACGCGCCGACGCCGTGAATATGTACATCGGATACCCTTCCTCTTTCACTTTCGTCAGCATATCTCTCAATTTTACATCTTTTGAAATGTGTTCCTCCAAAGGCACATCGTGCGCCCACAACAGATAATCATCCACCGAGTCTTCGTCCAAAATCTTCTCCACCATCATCCCTTTCAAGCACGTGCCGTACTTCTTATACAACTCGTACGCGTACCCGGGTTTCAACCCGAGCTTACCGACCGTGTACTTCTCGATCCTTTCCGTGAGTAAGTTCGCAACTTTCCAATCGTTCTTGTACAAGCAATCGTCCAGGTCGAAGAAGATGGTGTGTTGTTTTTTTGCACCACTCGTCGTCGTCGTAGTTGCCGATGCCGCTGTCATCCTGGTCGATCGTCGTCCCGCGATGAATGTTTTTGAAAGCAGAGCTGTCGCGCGAAACGACATGAAATGTGAGGAAGAAGACACTTCTCTTTTTTTTGAACTTTGGTCGACACACTACTCGTACATAGTTTAATTAAACGGAAGAAACCTCATAAACAGAATACGCTTCTAAGCGCACTGCGCGCTCGAATAATCAAACGAACGACGCGCAAAGATGCGACGAGACTTTTCCCGTCGTCGTTCTGCGCGCGTGCGCTTTTCTAATTTTGCCCTCGGCGCGTTTGGCGAAGCGGCAGAACCCGAACAACAATCACACTTTGACCGCGAGCGTTTATCAACGCTTCCGCTCGTTTTTCCCCAACGAACGACTACTGTTTTGATGACGACGACGATGAAGAAGAATCAAACGCTGGCGATCCTCGAAGAACGCGTGCAAACGACGCGAACGAACGACGCGAAGCGGTTGCTTTTTTCGAGCGTAAGTAGCAATGGTGGCCTCGCCGGAGTTGGCTTTGTGTCCATCGCTACCGACAGAGAAGAAGAAGAGAAAGAAGGCGAATTCGCCGCAGAAGAAGATAAGGCGGAGGAGAAAAGCGAGAACGGTTACGCCTCTCCGCCCCCAATCTGTCGTTTTTGTTTAGAAGACGAGACGAAGAGCTCGAAGTTAATCTCCCCGTGCGACTGTAAAGGATCGCAACGATTCGTCCACGTGAACTGTTTGAACCGTTGGCAACTGCTTTCGCTGAAAAACGGCTGCGACCGCAACGGCGAGGAGTGTTCGGTGTGTAAGAAAAAGTTCGACAAACCGAAAGATCCGTTTTGGAAGCGCGTGGTGAGGTACGTTTACGTGCACTTGCACAAGAGGAGATGGTTTTATGGGTACGCGTTTTTCAAGTGGTTGAAAGTGAGCGCGGATTTAATACAGTGTTCCGGCGACAAGTTGCCTTTGGTGACAATAGTGGTCAGTTCGTTGGCGCATTTAATCGACGCAAACATGCGATATAAACGAATCATCGGATTAATGAACCACGACACGACGGCGTTATCGATCCTTCAACTCGAGCTCTCGGTATACTTTAACCGAAGTCTCTTCTGGGCCTCCAACGACAACTCCGACTTAGCCAAGTGCGTGGAGGCGTTTGGTTTCTTCCTCGCCTGGCCGACAACGGCGCTCACCCTCTTCGGCGGTTGGTCCTTAAACTTAAACGGCGACATCTGGGGATGGATTCGAGCGATAAAAGGTTTCGCGGAGGAGAGCAAATTCGCCGGAGTATCCAAAAAAACCGCCTTATCCATCGCGCTCGCCAATCTTTTGGTCTTGTTTCCAGTCTATTAGTCAGAGAGCGTCGCGGCTTTTCGGAGGGAAAGAAAAAGAAAGCCGCACCGCATCCAATCCATCTCTTCTCGAGAGAGAGAGAGAGAGAGAGAGAGAGAGTCAGAAAGAGAGAGTGAAAGAAAGTCGCAGCCGTGTACACGCGCGCGCATTACATTAGCGTCATATTCTTGTAACATACTCGTACACCCGCGCGCGGAAGAGAAAAAAAAGAGGAGAAAAGGGCACCCCTTTCATTTTTTTTGAATTTTTCCACTCTCTCTCGGTATAGAAAAACGTCACTTTTCTATTCTAAACTCTCTCATCGCTTGCGCACGCTCGAGCGACGTTTTCGAGAGAGACTACTCGCGCTCAAAAGTTCTTCTGGGTCGAGAGAAATAGAAGTTCACCATCGCTTCCCGTCGCGCGTTGTCGCGGTGTTCTCTCGCGCAGCAACAGCAAGCTCTTCTTCGTTGGAAGAACGCTTTTTGGGGACAAAGATCGGCGTCAACGTTTATCTTTGAAACGAGGACAAGTGCTACTGCTACTGGTACTACTCGCGAACAGCGGTCGTCGTCGTTAGTAACGCCCGGACGAAGGAAACAAACGCCGCCTTTGTCGAGAAGAGAAAAGTTTCAGAGACGCGAGAATCACAGTCGCTCGCCCGGAGATTTATTTCGCGCGCTCGATATACCGAAAGATTTATCAAAGGCACTTTTGGACGAAGAAAACAACAACATGGTTGAAGGCTCGGAGTCGCCGACGTCGCCGTTGGCGCACGGGAAAGATTACGATTTGGTCGTCATTGGCGGCGGTTCGGGCGGTTTAGCGGCCGCGAAGGAGGCGGCGAGGCACGGCGCGAAAGTCGCGTGCTTTGACTTTGTGAAACCGAGCGAGAAAGGGACCACGTGGGGTCTCGGCGGGACGTGCGTGAACGTCGGTTGCATTCCGAAGAAGTTGATGCACCAGGCGGGTATTTTGGGAGAGTCATTTTCCGATGCGAACGCGTTTGGTTGGACCGTGGAGGAGAAGCAGAAGCACGATTGGGGGAAGATGGTCAGTGGGATTCAAGATCACATCGGGTCCTTGAACTTTGGGTACCGAACGGCGTTGAGAGAGAAGAAGGTGGATTACAAGAACGAATATTGCTCCTTCGTGGACGCAAACACCGTCAAAGGGGTGAACAAAAGAGGCGTGGAGAAGCAATACACGTTTGATAAGTGCATCATCGCGGTTGGTGGACGACCGAGTTACTTGGATGCCCCGGGTGCTCGAGAATTGTGCATTACTTCGGACGACGTCTTCTCGTTGGAGAATCCGCCGGGAAAGACGTTGTGCGTCGGAGCGAGTTACATCTCGTTGGAAACTGCTGGTTTTTTGAACGCTCTCGGTTACGACACGAGCGTCGTCGTGAGATCTGTGTTTCTGAGAGGCTTCGATACGGAAATTGCGGCGCAAATCGTCGGTCACATGGAACGCCACGGGACGCGAATGATTCGAGACACGACGCCGCAAAAGTTTGAAAAGACCGAAGACGGTAAAATCAAAGTGGAGTTTAAAAACACCATGTTTGGAAACAAGTTCAAGGAAGAGTTCGACACGGTAGTCTTAGCGGTCGGTAGAGACGCGGTGACCGAAGGGTTGAACTTACCCGCGGCTGGCGTGGAATTCAACCCGAAGAATGGGAAAATCCCGTGCGTGGATGAACAAACGAACGTCCCGCACATTTACGCCATCGGCGATGTGCTCGATACGAGACAAGAATTGACTCCGGTCGCTATTAAAGCTGGCGTTCGATTGGCGCACAGAATCTATGGCGACGACGGAAAACCGAAACTGAAAATGAACTACGATTTAGTGCCGACGACGGTGTTTACACCGTTGGAGTACGGTTGTGTCGGTATGTCCGAAGAGTTGGCGAAGGAGACGTACGGCGAGGAGAACATTGAGTCGTACTTGTCTTACTTCAAACCGCTCGAATGGACTGTTAACCACTCGGCGCACGATAATGGAACCATGCACAGAGAGGACAACGCGTGTTTCGCGAAAGTTATCGTGAATAAAGCGGACAGCGAAAGAGTTGTTGGTTTGCATTACCTCGGACCAAACGCCGGTGAGGTGACGCAAGGCTACGCGGTGGCGATGAAAATGAACATGACGAAACAGGATTTGGATGATACGGTTGGGATTCACCCGACGGTCTCTGAACAGTTCACGACCATGACTATTACGCGTAGTAGCGGAGAAGATCCGCAGTCTAAAGGTTGCTGAGGATAAGCGCGTCGCCTGTTCTCGAGATTTTTACATGCTCGAGCGGCGACGCGCAGATTTTTGTGTTCGCGTGAAATGAAATATAAAAGGCTGTGGTGCGTGCAGAGGAAATCAAAACGATTCAATTCGAGTGCAAATTTGAAAATTTGTTTGCGCTCTCGTGACGACGCAAAACTTGAACGTCATTCGATGACGCGGTTTTGCGACTGATAATAAGCTTTTGATGAAAACGAGAGACGGACGCACTACAACGGGGAAAGCCTATCATGCGAGCTCAATTTAAATTAGAGCTTTTAATGAAAAGAAAGTATACACTATTATTATCATTATTATTATTATTTATGTCATATATCATTCTCACTAATGTGTTCAAGTCTTTCTGAATCCGCGCGCGCGTAGCAAAGATAGCGATAATATTATATAATGTTACATGATCAAAACAGACGCGCAAAACTTAACAACCGTTTCACCAAGTGCAACTTCATGCCGTATGGCGGATACACGATGTTAGTGTCGGAAAGTAAACCGAAATCGAACCAACTCAACCATCTCATTTTCTGTAACACCGGCTTCCATCTTCGAAATGATTCCACGCCGGCTAACCCGTGGTGACTGCCGTACCCACTTTCACCGACACCACCAAACGGTAACCCTTCGTGACCGGCTTGATAAATTACTGAGTTGATGCACACGCCGCCGGATTTCGTGTTGTCTAAAATCAACCTTTGCGTTTTCGCCGATTTTGAAAAGATGTACAAACTCAACGGGTTCGGATACTTATCGTTGATAAACTCGATCGCTTCTTCCGTAGATTTTACAGATATAATCGACAAGATTGGCGCGAACGCTTCTTTGCGCATACAAACTGCTTCATCCACGTCTAAAACTTTCACTATCGTCGGTTCGGCCATTTTCAACACCTCCACCACTTTGCCGCCGCACACGATCTTCTCCGCTTTCGAATTTCGCATTTCCTCGGCTTCCTTTGCCATCATTTTGATTCTCGCTTCCGGGCCGCCGAGTCTTCCCATGGCCTCAGGAACTTCATACCTCGGGAAAAACGTCTTCACCCACTTTTCACACTTCTCCGTAAATTCCTTCTCGATGGATTCGTGCACCAACACGTAATCCGGCGAAACGCACTGCTGTCCACAATTTAACATTCTTCCCCAGACGCACTGTTTGGCAGCTAAATCAACGTCCCCGCAATCTTCAGCCACAATGACTGGGTTCTTCCCACCCAATTCTAAAACGCACGGCGTCAAATGTTCCGCGCATTTCTTCGCAACGATTCGTCCAACTTTGCTCGACCCGGTGAAGAAAACCACGTCGAACTCTTTTTGGTCGAGTACTGCGTTCATGGTATCGATTCCATCTCCTGGGTGTCCTGCGCCAACAACTCTGCACACGTCTGGATCCATGTACTGCGTGATCAAATCTTGCAATAACTTTGCGCAATACTTTGCGTCGTTGCTCGGTCTCACGACGACCGAACACCCAGCCGTAATCGCCGACACGACCGGTCCCAACGCCAGCAAAAACGGAAAATTCCAAGGCGCGATAACCAACGCCAACCCGTACGGCTGCGGTTCCAACCATTGCGTGCTCGGTTGACTGATTTGAATGAACGAGTGCTCGTTTGCCTTCTTATACTTTGGATTCCACTTGCGACAATATTTCAAACTCTGCTCGATTGAACGCAACGGTATGAACACGTCGTAAATAAACGCTTCCAATCGAGGTCTACCCATATCGTAATACAACGCGTCGCATATCGCCTCTTCGTTTTCTTTCACCATTCGTTTCAACTGCATTAGCTGTTCGATTCTTTTCTCAATCGGAACGCAAGCGTGTCGTTTCACTTTCTCCTTCATCTCCTTCACGACCGCCGGAATCTCCTTCGGACCGACGACGATTCGCTTCCTGTCGCCTTCCTCGTCGTCGGACGATAAATCACCCGCGTACATCTCGCCAAACTCCTCCGACTCTTTCGAAAACTTCTTCGGCTTTACAAATCTCGGTTTCGGCTGCCATTTCATCCCCGTCTCGTTCAAATACGACCGCGGTAATCGCTTCGCCGGTTTCGGCCAGAAGACGAACACCAACAGCAACGAGACGAAGACAATCGCGAGCGCAATCACCATCGTCTCTCTCTGCCGAACATCATCGACAAAACGCAAAACGGAAGAAGAGAGCGCGTCGTTCAACGAAAAGAAGAAAGAAAAAGAATCCGGCGGTGGCGGTGGTTTGTTGTTCGAAAGGAGACGGGAAAAGAATCCATCCATGTTGTTGTTTGCGAATGTGTTTTGGAGAGTTTTGGAGAATTTTTTCGTATTCAAAATGGGCTGCTTTTTCCTTTACATGTTGAAAATTGTCATAAAAGCGCACTCTCTCTTTATCAATCTCTTATCTCCTCTCGCAAACGCACACACGCACACAAACGCGCGCTCGCGTTCTCGCACGTTTGGACGCGGATAGGATCCTTTTTCACTTTTTTATATCTTGCAATGCGTTTTCGCTGCTATCTACATATTCTTTTTGTTTGTCGTCCTTTTCTTTTCTCGCGTATTTTTTCACAAACGCTCTCTCTCTCTTTCTCTCTCGGACGCCGCGCGAGAGAGAGAGTTTTACTTACCAATCGGCGCCGGATTTCCGATAATCTTCGAGAACTCCTTCACCAAAATGCCTTCTTTCTCCAAAGTTTGCACGAAAGACGTCTCGTCGAGCTTCGGGAACTCGGCCACGCCCGTTGGCATGTGCGCGATGCCTTCCATGATGATATCTTTTCCCGAGCGATACTGGTCCAAGTGCGATATCGTCACGCCTTGTCGGCACATTAAATCGGTGATCTTCATCTCGATAGATTTCGTGTACGGCGCGCGGAGTTGAATTCTCCTGACGAATGGTAACAGCGGCGACGTCTCGCAGTACGGGCCTTTGATATCCTGCGTCGTATCCCTCGCCTTCTCCACGTCCACGTACGTAAACTCCATGGACTCGAAGCACTTCTTCAAATCCGACTCGGTCGCGCCCACCGTCAAAAACATCTTCACCTCTTTCCCTCCCAAACGAAGCTGACGAGACTCTTTAATCTCCGCGTTGATTTGCGAGAGCTTCGCGAAGCACTCCGCGAGAGAGGTTTTTTGCGTCCCGACCGCGGTGGATATCAACGGAACCGTCGTTGTCGTCGTTGCGCTCGTCGCGTAACTTTTGGAAACGACGACTCCCCGGGAGGAAAGAAGACCATTATTCGACGGAAGAAAATTATTGTTGGGGGTGCCTCTCGTCAAAGTCGAAGAAGAATTCGTCGCGCGAGCAAAAGCGGCGGTCACCAAGCGACGGCGCACGGTGTTCAGCATTCCTTACTTTTACGCCTGTGTGTGGTTATTTGTGCGCGCGCGCGGCGGCGTCGGACAGAAGTGAAGAGATTCGGATAAAAGTCTCTTCGCGCGTATCTTTCTTCTTCTTCTTCTTCGGGAAAAAAACAAAATAAGCGTGAGAACTAACTCGTCGAGAGTCGAACGCCAGAAGCCACGTCGACGAATAAATAAGCAGTATCACGATATGTCGCAACGAGCCATGTCGTCGTCGTCGTTGCGGCGTCTTCTTCTTCGTCGTCTCAGCGATGGTGGTGGCAGCAGCTCTGCGATGATGGTTTCGACGACGCTGAATAATGATCGAACGCTTTGGTATTCTCGACCTCCTTCGTGGAGTTCGTCGTCGTCGTCTTCGCGCGAAGCGTCGACGACGACAAAGCGCAGCGGCGAGGAAAAAAGCACCAGCGGCGATGCAAAAAAGAAGAATAAAGACGAAGACGAGGAGGAGGAGCAACAGACGACGTCGTTCGGGTACGCCTCGGTGCCGAAAACGAAGAAGGAAAGTTTGGTTCGGGAGGTGTTCGCGTCCGTGGCGCCGAGTTACGACGTCATGAATGATTTGATGTCGGTCGGAATGCACCGACTTTGGAAGGATTATTTCGTGCATAAGCTGGCGATTTTTCCCGGGATGACGCATTTAGACGTCGCCGGAGGGACCGGGGACGTGTCGTTTCGAGTTTTGAAAAAGTTACGGAAGGTGGACAGAGAAGGGACCGGGAAAGAGGCGAAGAGTCGGGTGATTGTGAGCGATATTAATCCGGCGATGTTGAAAGTCGGCGAGAAGCGAGCGGAGCAGAAAGGATTGAAAAACCCGGGTTTTGATACGAAGACGGATGCGGAGTTGGAGTTTGTGGAAGCGAACGCGGAGAAGTTGCCGTTTGAAGACGAGAGCGTGGATCAGTACACGATTGCGTTTGGTTTGCGGAACGTGACGAACATTGACATCGCGTTGAGAGAAGCGCATCGGGTGTTGAAGAAAGGCGGGAGGATTTCGATTTTAGAGTTTTCGCACGTGCAAGAAGAGCCTTTGAAATCGCTCTATAACTTTTACTCTTTTGCGGCGATCCCGACGATGGGCCAGATCGTCGCCAACGATCGAAAATCGTATCAGTATTTAGTGGAATCGATTAGAAAGTTTCCGAAACAAGAGCGATTGTGCGATATCATGAGAGGGGAGGGATTTTCGAGCGTGGATTTTGAGAACATAACCGGCGGCATCGTGGCGATTCATAACGGATATAAACTGTAGAGGTATTTGTGTGTATATAGATTTAACGGAGTGGTTGATAATGCATAGCGCAGTAGTGTTAGTAGATTAATATATGTTAGTAGTTTAATAACAATCATGTTCAGATGGTTACCATGTAAAGTGAGTACTCGTTTCAAAATATCGCATCGATTGTGATCAATTTTTCGTTTAATCATCCGCGAACGCGAAGGGATCGAGGCCTTCGAAACCGTCGTCGTCCTCGTCGCTAGATGTGTCGTCTTTGTGCGCGTTTTTTAGAATTTTTGCGCGTAAAAGTGCGTTTTTCGCGGGTGACTTTTTCGTCTTGAGCGTAGCCTTGCGTTGCTGTTGCGATAACGACGCCGGCGGAGGCGTCGGCGTTTTCTCCTTCGGAGTGGCCGCGGATGGAACGTGTTTCTTTTTTCGAGATGTTCCCGTCGTCGTCGTCTTTCGAACGCCTCCTCTTGCAACGTGCGTCGCTTGTTCACCTAATGTTGCTGCTGATGGTTTTCTCTTTGTAAGAGCTTCTCTTTTCTTCGGAGCCGCAGTCGTCTTTTTCTTCTCAAGCGTCGGTTTCTCCGTCGGTCGAGTCTTGACGTAGTTTTCGTTCGCGTGACCTTCTTCAATATCACGACTTTGAATAGTGACTCGTCGATGGCGAGTACTTTTAGATGCTGGAGGCTTTTCAACCGTCTCTTTATCGCCAAAGGGCGCGTCCTGAAAATCGTCGGCGCGATCGAGAGTAAACTTGGTCGATTTCGTCGATTTCGACGTGGATTTTTGTTGATCTCGTTGTTTGAGAGCGCTCTTTTGCGGTGGAGCTGGCGCTTTCCTTCTCAGATCGTCGTCATCGTCGTCGTCGTCGTCGTCGTCGTTATTTTCACCATCGTCTGAGATTTCGTTGCTTTCGTCTCTTGCTTTAGTACCAGTCGCATTGCTTTGCTTTTGCAAATTTTCAAGCTGCGCCTCGTACGCCGTCTGACGAAGCTTGGCGTCTCTTTTCAACTCGGCAATCTCGCACTCTAGCTTTTCGCACTCTTCTTCCTTCGCGATTAAATTTGCGTTCACGCGATCGATGTCTTTTCTTGCGCTTTCTTTCACTCTCTCAATCTCCTCGCGATTTTGCGCCGCTTTAGTGCTTATGTATTCCGCGTTCTTCTCAGTCAACTGCTTCCTCGTATTTTCGACGTTCCGATTTTGTTCGTCTCGGATCTCTCTCTTCTCCTTTTCGTATTTTTCCTCCAAGTCTTCCAACTTCTCCGCGTGCTCTTTTTCCAAGCGTTTCACAACTTGTTCCCGCTCTGCCAGCGCATCTTTCGCTTTGTTTCGTTCCAGCTCGAGCTCGAACAACTGCTCCTCTTTCTCGCGAAGCGTCGCGTTCACCGCGTCGAGCTGCTTCGTCTCCGTCTCCAACGCCTTTGAAATCTTCTCCAACGCGTCTTTCGTCTTTTGAACCTCCAAACGCTCCACGTCCGCGGCTTCGCACAATCTTAACTTCTCTGCCTCGTATGTTTCCTTCAATTTCGTCAATTCGCCGCTCAGCTTCTTCACCTCCCCTTCGTATTTTGTCGTCGCTTTCTCCTTCTCCTTTCGCAAAGTGCCGAGCGCCTCCTCGTTCTCCACGTTTACTTTCAACAACGCCGCAAAGCTGTCTTTCAACTCCAAGAATTTCTTCTCCCAGCTCGTCGCGCGGTGCAACAACCCTTTCTCCTGCTCCGCTTTTTTACGTAAATGCGCCAACGCTCCTTCTTTTTCTTCGAAAATCTCCTTCATCTCTTCCTCTTTCCTTTCGATTGTCTCGAAGAGCTGCTTTTCGCTCGTCGTGAGCGTTTCGATACGCTTCACCAACTCCTCGTTCGAAGCGAATAACTCGTCCCGTTCTTTCACCGCGCCCTTGAGCGCCTTTATGTACTTATCGTCGGTCTCCAACCGGTCCGTCAACGCGTCTTGCGCGAACGTTAAATTCTCGTCGCACGTCTTCTCCGCCTTCTCCGCGCGAAATAATCTGTCGCGTATTTCCGCGTGCGCGTCTTCCACGTCTTCGACTTTCTTCATCAAATCGCCAATCTTCCTGTTCGCCGACGTCAAGCTCGCCCGTAACTTTGCCGTCATCTCCCGTTCGCTCTCCAAACTCCTCGTCGTCGTTTTCTCCTTCTTCTCGTGTTCCTCCAACTTCTGCGACATCAAAAGTAACTCTTGCCTCGCTTTCTTCCTGTCCTGCTCGAGCTTCTCCGCCGCGTCTTTGATCGAGCACATCGAGCTGCTCTGACCGCCAAACGTCCCGCGCGGTCCCCTGCTCGAGAGCCCTAAACCCCAAGTTTGCGTCGTGCGAAGCTCCAAGTTGACGTCGCCGCGGATGGAATCGAACACGTTCGTCGTCGCTGTCGTCTTCGCCGTTCTCGGCACGACCTCGACGTCGTCTCCGTCCTTTTTGTGTTGCTGAGAAGTAACGAGCGCGACGCGCTGTTGTTGTTGATGATCGCGAAAAGACGCGTTTCCGCCACTTTTCGACGCGGAAGTGATTAAATTGAACATCGCTGAGCTCGATTCTTTCGCGACGGGTGGTTGTAAAACTTAGCGGGACGACGCGCTGCTTCGCGCGCGTCTCTCTCGCGTGTGTTTTTTCTCGCGCGTATTTTCAGCGACGAACGATTTTTAGTACAAAAACTGAATATTTAGGGTTTTAGGTTTTTTTAGGGAAAAAGACCCCTTGCAAAAACGACGCTTTTCACTACTTTTTTCCCAACGAGAGAGAGAGAGAGAGAATGGATGTCATCGTCAACGCGGAACACGAACCGGTCGGGTTGGACGAGAAGGAGGAGGATGAGGAGCGTCGCGAAAACGAGAGGAATTTAGTCACGTTTAGGAGAGAAAACGATAACGATGATGATTTTACCGAGGACGAGAAAAGGATTGTAACGAGGGGACTTTCGTTAGGGAAAACAGTTAGAAACAACTGGACGTCTATGCGAGAGAGCTGGTGCACGCGCGAGGCGAACGGAAGTCTCGGCGATTTGGGGACGTTTTTACCTCTTTTGATAGGTCTTTCGATCACTCAAGGGTTGGATTTAGGGACGACGTTGATTTTTACGGGCGCGTATAACGTGTGCACGGGGTTTCTGTTTGGGATTCCGATGCCGTTGCAACCGATGAAGACCATCGCGGCGGTTGCGCTGTCGGAAAAACCGTTGACGCTGAATGAAGTCATCGCGGCGGGAATATTTGTATCGATTTGTGTGTTTGTAATTGGTGCGACTGGAATGATTGACAAATTTAATCGCGTGACGCCAGTGGCGACTATTAGCGGCATGCAGCTCGGCCTTGGATTGAGTTTAGCGAAGAAAGGATTTACGTTGGCAGCGTATACGTCGAGCTCGATGGGGAGTTTGCGGCCTTGGTTTGAGCGAGATGGTTTACTTTTAGCGATTACGAGTGGAATGATTGTGTTGTGGACGAGCGCTCCAAAGCCGCAAAGTGTAGTCGCGACGATGAATAAAAAACGTAGTTTACCTCGCGTCCCCGCGGCTTTAGTTTTAGTGGTTCTAGGTTTCATTCTCGCCCTGAGCGTCCCGAACGCGACGAGAAGTTTGAAGTTTGGGCCGTCCACGCCAAAGCTATTGACTCTAAACTGGGCCGAAGCGAAGACTGGGATTGTCAGAGCCGGTATTCCGCAATTGCCGCTGACAACTTTGAATTCAGTCATCTCCGTGTGCGCCGTCTCGAGAGAGTTGTTCCCGAAACATCCGGCGAAGCCGAGAGATGTCGCGACATCGGTCGGCTTGATGAATTTAATGTCTTGCTGGTTTGGTGCGATGCCGAGTTGTCACGGTGCGGGCGGTTTAGCCGCGCACTACCACTTTGGAGCGAGAACTGGCGGCGCAGTTTGTTTCCTCGGTGGCTGGAAAGTTTTACTAGGTATTCTCTTCGGTAGCAGTTTGCTCGAGCTTCTTGCAAGCTTCCCGGAAACGGTACTCGGCGTGATGCTTTTTGCTGCCAGTTGTGAACTAATGGCTACCGGTTTGAGAGGTTCACCGAAACAAGCGACCGAGGCGAGCGAGAAGTTTGTTTTATTAGTTACCGCGAGTGTCACGGTGGCGGCGAAATCAACTTGGGTGGGTTTTGTTTTTGGATTGGGGACGCACGTACTTTTGCTCGTGCGAGCAAAGATTGAAGATTGGTTAAACGAGCGCGTTACTTGCGGTGGGGGAGACGCGGATGAAGTCCCAGTCGCCGCGAGCTGTTAGATAGTCCAAGTGTACATAAAAGAAATTGGTACCATTGGAACCGAGGTACTGTTGCATAGCTAATTACAATTTTTTTTGTTTCGTTTTATTTTCTATTTTATTTCTTTTCTTGGTCCGCCGGTGGCGGATTCTTCGGTGGCGCCGGCGCTGCCGCCCATGCGGCGCGCTGCGTGCCCCCGTATTTACCACCACCAAAACTTCTACCCGAACCACCACCAATGTATCCACCGCCGCCGCCGTATCCGCCGCGATGGCCTCCGCCGCCACCCATGGATCCCATCGACCCGCCGCGGTACCCACCGTGACTCCCGCTACTCCCGCTTGAATAAGATCCTTGGTGTGGAGCAGACCGATTGAATCCCATGGACATGGGGTGTCCACTACCTCTACCGCCACCGTGAGGATGCGACGATGGGAACGCAGTTTTTGGCATACCGGGGCCCCCACCGCCAACGCTCGCTTGCCCAGGCATTCTCGCTTGCTTACTCAACGGCTGCGGTCTCGCCACGTTCGCCGTCGTTCCACTCTCCATTCTTTGTCTCTTTCTAACTTCTTCTTGTTTCGCCTCTTCTCTTCTCTTCTTCGTTTGAAACTCGTGCGACGGCTCGTACTGCGGCAGTTTCGCCGGGTCGCACGGCAACGGTTTATCCCACATGTAATCCGAATCCATCGCTTTTTCCGCCGTCAACCGCTTCTCCGGATCCAGCGTCAATAATTGCTCTATTAACTTCAACGCGTTCGGAGACGCGTGCCTAAAAAACTCTCTCAAACGTCTCGGGTGTTTGTTGAACTCAACCACTTTCGACCCCGGTAAATTTTTGCAATCCGGCCATGTCTCCGGCGTCGGCGTTCCGCACAACTCAAAAATCAACTTCAACTGGTCCATCTCGTTCTTCCCGGGCATGATCGGTCTTCCGTGGACTAACTCTGCGAAGATGCAGCCCGCAGACCACATGTCCACAGCTGGTGTGTACTTTCTCGCACCCAACAACAACTCCGGCGGACGATACCACAACGTAATCACTCTATTCGTCAGCGGATTGGCTCCTTCCGCCGTATACGACCGGGCCAAACCAAAATCCGCTAGCTTCAAAATACCTCGGTTATTAATCAACAAATTCGATCCTTTGATATCTCGATGCAAAATATTATTCGTGTGACAGTAATGCAATCCTTGAAACAACTGTTTCATGTAGCATTTGATTTGCTCTTCGCTAAATTTCATCCCCGGTCTGTCCGCGAGACCGGCTAAATCGTGGTCCATGTACTCAAACACCAAATATATCGACCCTTTCATATCGTTCGCTTTCTGCGCTTTCGACGTCACGATTTCCTTCAAATTCACCACGTTTTTATGCTTCAACTTTTGTAAAATCTTAATCTCTCGAATCGCCGTGATGGGAAAACCTTCCTTTTCGTTGTCCATGCGTACTTTTTTCAGAGCGACGATTTCTTGCGTCTTTCTTTCCTTCGCCATGAACACCATGCCGTACGTGCCTTCTCCAACCTGCGCGGAACGTGAACAAAAAGAGAGAGAGACAAAGAAAGAGAGTTGCGTCAGCGCAAAGAACGCGTCCCTTTCCCTATCGCGCGCAAAAACAAAACGACGCTCTTTTCAAATTGGAAAAAAAGGAAACGAGACGAGAGCCGCAAACGAAAAAAAATTGGATCGACTTTTGAGAAAACCGCGCGCTTTGAAGAATAACACGCACCTGCTCTAACTTCTCGTACGCCTCGACGCTCCTCGTCCTCGACCGGTGCGCGAACTCGCGGTCTTTGTTCGTTTTCAACCACTCCTCTTTCTTTTTCTTGGCAATTTCAGCCACCCGTTTCATGTCTTCTTCGGTTTGTTTCGGGGGATGCTTCGACGACGTAAGAGGAGCATCGTTGGCCGCTTTTGCGCCTCCTCCTCCTCCTCCCGCGTTGTTGGTGTTGTTTTTCGCGCTCGTGATCGCCGGAGGAGCGGCGGTGGTGTTGGACGCGACGACGGACGACGCGGCGGTGGTGAGCGTCGTCGTCGCCGCCTCCGGTTTCGCCTCCTCCGCGGGTGGATTGTCTTTCGTTTCCCCCATTTGAATCAAAAAGTGAGGAATCGTGTCTCTGATTTTATGCTACAACACTCTAATACGCTACGTGCTAAAACTCTAATAAAAGATTCTCTCTCTCTCTCTCTCTCTCTCTCTCTCTCTCTCTGCCGCGCTAGTACGCGCACAAACCGAGAGCATTCACTTATCCTCTCACGCACATCCGCCGTTTCTTTCTAACTGTACTCTAACCTCTTCCCCCACTCGATTAACCCTTCTCGAAACGCGTCGCTTTCGAAAGGCGCGTTCGCCTCCGCCGCGGAGCGCTTCAACACGCCGTCGACGTATAAACTCTGGTGGATTTTTATCCGCAAGTGTTCGTGCAAATCCGAACACCCGGGCTCGGTCGTGAGCAGCAAACGTAATCCTGTTTTCGTCTCGTAAAAGTGAAACTTGTAGTTGTTCGTGCGGAAGCAGTGGAAGTGGTTGTCGCCGAGCGCGCCTCTGTTTTGAGAGAGAGACAAAAACGAAACAAACGGTGGTGAGTACTACAAATGTAAAATCTAAATTGTAAACGCACTTCATCGGGTCCATCTTCATCGCGAATTGTTTCATCGTGAAGAATAATCCAAACAACGTTTTCGTCTCTTCGCGGACGTCCGCGTTTCGCGGGTACGGTCGCGACCACTCGTGGTAGTAGACTATTTCGCCCTGTGTTATTTTCGGGAAGGAGAAATTTCGGTTAGCTTCGTTTAAAGTCGTGCGTGATGTCTGTTTTGCTTTATGTGCGATACCTTCTTGTTAAACATGTGAAACGTGTACAGTTTCACCATCGCGAAAGGACGCGACTGCGAACGCCGCACGGGGTGAACGCGAGAAGCTCTTCTTGTGCTTTTTGTCCGCGCGCTCTTTTTTATTAGTTTTAAGTGAGGAGGAATGGACTGACGAAAATTCGTGAGGTGTGTGGAAAAAGAACGCGAAGCTACTGGCGATATTCTCGCGACGACGCGAATAGGATTTTGTTTCACGTTACAGAACGATTCACGATGTTCTCGCTACGTAAATATGATGTTGTTACACTATACAATTTCTCAAATTCCTCTCATGCACATATACTTTCTCTTCTCTTTATCTCTCTCTTTATCTCTCTTCCCGTTTTCTATCAATCACACAACTCTTGGAACGATTTTATTCGCCGGTTGAAATCCATTCAACACTTTATTCGTTTCCTCTTTAGGCTTATCTCCGTTTTGGTACTTAGCGCCGTTCTTTCCGGCGCCTTTTTTCGTGTACTGAGGATACTGACTCCATCTTTCTTTCTCTTTTCTCTTTTTCTCTTGCGCCTCCGTGTACGAAACGCCGACCAGGTAGCTTTCGAAATTCTCAGCGTTGTAAGTCGTAGAGCCGTCTGCGTTAATGTTCAATTCCGGAGATGGGCTCGGGGAATACACCCGGACGTTGATGTCTTGGTCGCTGATTGACTTTCGAGGCGCGTGCATGGTTTGACCGTCGTCGCCGCGGAAACGATGTCGCTGTTGCCTTCCGTTGATAGCATCTTGCGTGCTCAAATCCGAAAAGTCGTCCATGTCGCGTTTATTCGCCTTCGAGTTTTCAAAGTTCTTTCTACCTTGATCGTCAGAGAGTTTGTACCACTCGGAAAGCATAACGGTATCAAGCTCGAGCTTCTGGAGCATTTCTGCGGCAGAGGCGGCGTCTAAGGTGGAATGGACGCGCTTTAAGCCATCTTGGCCTTCCTCGATTATAGTTGGGACGCCTTGGAACGTTTGCGAGGATCCGCTGCTCGGCGGAAAGGTAGCTACAACGTTTCCTTTCTCATCGAGAACAGTCTCAGACAGTTTTAATTTTGGTTGTCGTCTCGTCAAGTTGCGCGTTTTCTCATCATTTCTTTCGCCATATACACCTCCAACGCGATCGGTTATGATTCCACTCGCGCCCCATTCGACTTGACGACCTACTAAAGATTCGTCGTTTGCAGAACCGTACGATGCGAGCAATAACCCAGAATCTTTCACTAACTCGGCGGATTGTGGGTTTTCAACGAGCCTGGCCACATCAGCGACGACGCCGCACAGCCCTCCTTTCAAAGCAACTTTCATTGCAGCTTCAACAGAACGTCGTCGAGGATCGTCGTGGTTTTCATCGCCGTCCGTTAAAATCATCACCGGATACGTGCCCTGTAAGGCGCGCATGAGAGTAGCCGCGTCTGGATCGAATGACGAAAAAACAATGCGTCTATCGCCGTGCTCAGAGCACGCCGCGAGAATAGATCGCAGCTCAGCTACGAGTCTCGGAGCCTCACACGAATTGTGTTCGTCGTACTTAAGCTCGATGTTGAACCCAAGTTCTTCAGGAGTATTCGCCAGCACTTCCGATAACGTTGGTATAACGTCTTCGTCTTCCATGATCCAAGGCAACGCTTTGGAGATGTCGTCGATGGGATGCGCATGATCAAAGACTCTGTAAAAGACAACTGGAATTAAATCATCCTCATCGTCATCTTCGTCGTCATCTAGCTCGTCGTATGTCTCGTCGTCTTCCAACTCTGCACTTTTCTTCCTAGGTCTGGGCATCGGCAACTTACCTGTCAAACGCTCGGAGGTTATCTTTGCCGCAATGGAAAGTTCCTTGAGATCCGCCCATTCGATTTCACGCACGGAAAAGGAATCTATCGGTCCATCCCCGCGTTTTACGAGCACGACATCATCGTGCCAAACGACAGGAACACCGTCCGAAGTCACTTGCACGTCAAACTCGCACCATTCTGCGCCGTCTTTGTGTGCTTGAGTGAAACTCAAAAGCGTGTTTTCACGAATACCTGGACCTGAAGCGCCATTCATGGCGACACCGCGATGTCCAATCACTGCGCAACCGATTGGATCGTACAAACCAGGGATATTCTCAACGAAAGGTTTCGGCGATTGCGTTCTCGAACGTGATTTCGATTTGTTGCTATTGTGATGCCCATGGCCTGGAGATGCCCTGGTGCGCGCACGCGGATGCCGAGCACCAAAATCTTCATCAGGTTCGTCGCCGTTCTCCGAGAGTTGTTCCGCGTCTCGCATCATGTTTGTGACGAACTCAGCGCGACGAATATTCAACATATCACCTCCGTCCATTTTCCACTCTTTTCGAGAGACGACACCGAAGTGTTCAAGAATAGTTGGTGAAATATCCGTATCTTGAGGTGACGGTAAGATCTCGCCCGTCAACTTGCACTCTATGCCAGATTCTATCAAAACCCATCCATTGGCGTGTTGAGAGATCTCCTGCATTCCTGAAACGCCGTTCGCACGCAACTGTCTCCCGCCGCCTTGACTCCAATCGCTCGCATCGTGCATAGCCTGCATCGAAGCCGGCATATCGTTCCGACACGTGCCGCCAGATGGCGACGTTACCATGACGAGCCAATCCTCGTTTTTCATCGTCTCTTGACGCTTTCGCAAAGCCTCGAGGACAGCTGAGACGCGTTTATCCGCATTTTCAATAGCATGAAGATATTCTTCTACGTGTGGGCCAAACCCGTACACGTGACCAGCGGTTTGAACATCTGCCATGTGCAGAAATAGTGCATCGGGAGTAGTTTCGTCTTTACCTTCATCGAGCGCTTTTTCCGGGACTGCAAGTTTTTGAATGATCGCTCTCGTCGCTTCCGAATCCGTAGCGCCTGCGGAGACGAGCGCGGTGGCTTCTTTTGCTATGATTTTGTGTAAATCTTTCGCACCACCCACTGCAGAAGCACAGTTTGCCCACGGACGGGCGAGATGTAATCGCGCAAATACGCCTGTTAGCGTGGCATCCTGATCTTCAACGATATCCTTCAAAACAGAAACGGATTGGCCGGTCAAAGCAGGTAACATCGCAGATGACGGCGACTTGGACGCGCGCATTGCAGATACAGTCATGTTGAGCGAAAAGCAACCGTTTTTATTCCCGCGAATAAATGATTTCAACGTCGGAGTATTTGCAATCATCATGGCGTCGGAGCGACATCCTGCGATAGCAATCACGAGCACTTTACGCAGAAGCTTCTTTCTCTTCGGCATCTGCACACTATCGGAGTCGTGGTGATGCCGATGGTGTCGATGGTGCCCGTTAGTGCTGTGCTTATGCATGCGCGATGATGGTCGCCCGTTTCCATTGGACAGAGACGTTGACATGGACTCGCTTTCCAACTTGAAACGATCCGATTCCCAGGAATCCACACGACGGAAAAGGCCAGCTTTTTTGTTCGGACTCGAGCGCGCTACGAACGGTCTCTGCTGCGGAGATGTCGAACTTGTTGTCGGTATTTCTGATCTCAACACATCGCCACCTTCATCGCTCATAGAATACCGATTCGGTGCGAGTTCCGAGTACTCGCTCGAATTTCTCTTCGAATCTTCATCCGAGGAAGGAGAATTCTTATTTGTTGTTGATGTTGCTTGTGCTGTCAAATTCTCAGCAACCGCGGCTGATATAGATTCTACTGAATTATCGCCATCGAAATTTCTATCTTGACTCTCTCCGTCAACAATCGTAGCAAACGGCGACCCGTCTTCCTCATCCGGGAAATTCATCGCTATGAAATCATCCAAATACGAATCGACGTTTATCAAATTTGCCTTCTTCGCGTTTCTCGCCTTACATAACGGACATGCATCCGGCACAAAGCACACTCTTTGTGTCGCTTTATACGCGCTCGTTAATGCACTCAGAGTATTCGAGGACTCTTTCGTCGTCAACCCGTGATTGAACGACTCTGGCTGCCTAGCGTCTGACGAAACGATGCACTTAAAACAAAACCGATGTCTGCACGCTAACCTCACCGGGTTCGTCATGACATCGTCGCACACCGGACAAATCCTGTCCTCAATTTGCCTCGCTTCTGCCGGTGCCACTCTCGCGGCTAGCAGCTCCGTCCTTGTGACCACCTCTGCTAACGACGTATCCACGAACATCGGCACGTCGCGAATAATCTCCACCGCGTTCTCTCTTTGGTTACAATTCTTGTTATACTTCTTCACCGCTTTCACCACCGCGGTATAATTCAAAATAACAAACGATCTCAGTTCGCTCAACTCAGGCGCGAAGTGTTTCACGATTTGCTTCTTCGCCAACTTGAACCGCTCGACGTCCGTTTTTTCGTGTTTTATCTCCTCCTCGAGGATATCCAACTGCTCCCGAAGTCTCGTTTCGGTTTTGACGTAGAAAGCGTTCGCCTGCGCGTAAATAAACGAAATAAAATTATAAAGTCGGGGAGGGGTCAGTCGTGCGCGGGAGTGGAATTTGAAACGACCGATGCCACCTCGCGACGCGCATCCCGCGTTCTTCTTCGTGTCGGGGTAAAAATTGGAATAAAAAAAGAATCCGAGTCACCAGATTTATTCCCTCGGAGAAAAAAAGAAGAAGGCGGATGTGTGTGGTTATCACGTCCCAGGTTTTTTTCTTACCTTTTTGATTTCCTCATCCAGCGTCTTCATGAACAGCCCACTCTTCTCGCCTCCCGCGATGTCCTCTCTTTCCGCGTACAGCGCGTTCTTCAACTCTTTGTACCGAATGTAAAACTCTCGCCACTCCGGGTAACGTTCCTCGACTAAACGACGGCCAAACTTTACCATTTTTTGGTGTTTAATAAAATTGCCCCTTTCAATTTACTATTATATATACACGCGCGCGCGCGCGAAAAGCACACGCGCTCGAGTCTTCCTCTTGTTCAGAAGAAGACCGATTCTTCGGGTGAAGGGTAATTCGCTTGGCGCGATGAGAGACACGCACTCGCGTCGAACGAGATTTTTTTTTTGAAGGGGTTTTACGGGAAAAAGTCAAAAAATACAGTGAGTAAAGCAAGCAAGAAGAGAAGATATTTTATACAAGAAATGAAATACTGGTACTGCGGTAACAATAATAATAATAATAATAATAATAATAATGACGACGATGATAATAATAATAAAACGGATGCGCGAGGACGATGTTTTTTGTTCCGCGAGTTTGTGTGTTTGCGGCGGTTGTGTTTCTTTGATCGCGCGTTTCTTCTCCTCAAATCTATCCGTCTCGCTTCCGCTTGAAAAACAACTAGAGACGGCGAGGAAGAGAAGAGAGAGAGAGAGAGAGAGAGGCACACGCATACGACGCGTCGTCACGCGAAGACGATGTGCACGCTCTATCTACCTCTTCTTTTCTCTCTCTTTCTCTCTCTCTGATTGAGAATGGAAACGGCATTTCAAAGAGCACACCACTCAGCTTCTACTATAAAACCCCCTATATATTTTAAATAAACGCGCGCGCCCTCTTTTTCTTTCTCCTCTTCTGTTTGTTTTTACGATTGAGAAGAGTTTTTTAGAAAGCGACTTCGCCATCTTCCTTCTCCTCGTCGTCGTACTCCGCCTCTTCTTCGGCCGTGGCGTCTTGGTACTGCTGGTACTCGCTGACCAAGTCGTTCATGTTCGACTCCGCTTCGGTGAACTCCATCTCGTCCATGCCTTCGCCCGTGTACCAGTGCAAAAACGCTTTGCGCCGGAACATGGAGGTGAACTGTTCGGAGACGCGCTTGAACATTTCTTGAACCGCGGTGGAGTTGCCAATGAACGTCGCGGACATTTTCAAACCTTTCGGGGGAATGTCGCAAACGGATGATTTGACGTTGTTCGGGATCCATTCGACAAAGTACGACGAGTTTTTGTTCTGGACGTTCAAGAGTTGTTCGTCGACTTCTTTGGTTGACATGCGACCGCGGAACAAAGCCGAGGCGGTAAGGTAACGACCGTGTCTCGGGTCCGCGGCGCACATCATGTTCTTCGCGTCCCACATTTGTTGCGTGAGTTCTGGGACGGTTAACGCGCGGTATTGCTGCGAGCCTCGAGAGGTGAGCGGCGTGAAACCAACCATGAAAAAGTGCAACCTCGGGAACGGCACCAAGTTCACCGCCAACTTTCTCAAATCCGCGTTCAATTGACCCGGGAATCTCAAGCAGCAAGTGATGCCACTCATGACCGCAGAAATCAAGTGGTTCAAGTCGCCAAATGTCGGCGTTGTTAACTTCAACGTTCTGAAGCAAATGTCGTACAACGCTTCGTTGTCTAAAACCATGCACTCGTCGGCGTTTTCGACCAACTGGTGCACGGACAACGTCGCGTTGTACGGCTCAACGACGGTATCGGAAACCTTCGGCGATGGAACGACGGAAAACGTCATCATCATGCGGTCCGGATATTCTTCGCGAATCTTAGAAATCATGAGCGTCCCCATGCCCGAACCAGTACCACCACCCAAGGAGTGACACACTTGGAAGCCTTGCAAGCAATCGCACGATTCGGCTTCTTTACGCACGACGTCCAACACAGAGTCAATCAATTCCGCGCCTTCCGTGTAGTGACCTTTGGCCCAGTTGTTACCAGCGCCAGTTTGACCAAACGTGAAGTTATCTGGACGGAAGATCTGACCGTAAGGACCCGATCTGACGGAGTCCATTGTCCCAGGTTCTAAATCGACCAAACACGCTCTCGGAACGTATCGACCGCCGGAGGCCTCGTTAAAGTAAACGTTGACGCGTTCGAGTTGCAAGTCGGAATCGCCGGAGTAAGATCCAGTTGGATCGATACCGTGTTCATCGCAAATAACCTGAGATTGGAGAGAAGAGACGTCGTGTCAGTGCGCGTGCTAAAGACGTTCCGTCGAACGAGCAAGAAAAAGACACAGTTGACCGGGTGAAAGAGAGAGAAAAAAATCTAAAAAAGGGAACAAGAGACGCGGTCATCTCTGTGGCCGAAACAATCGTCGCACCTCCCAAAACTTAGCGCCGATTTGGTTACCGCACTGACCGGCTTGGATGTGGACGATTTCACTGTTATTCAAAGAGAGAAGAGAGATACATAAAGTCAGTGCGCGTTCGGGAAAGTCCGCATGTGAAATGCGCAATGAGCGACATTTTTGCAGTTGACCAAAAACCGAAACCGGCGCGCGTTCGTGCGCTCCAAAAACAAAAGCGCAGACCGAACGAGCGAAAACGAGAGACGAAAAATACAACTACTCACCGCATGATTGATGTCTGCTTTTAATGTATCTGTCTGTGTTCGAGTGAAGGAGAGAGATAGAGTGTAATCCGTGTGGTGTTTTCTTGTGTCGCCGCTCGCGAAGAGAAAAGCTCTCTTTTGGGGAAGGAGAAAAAAAAGTGAAGACCGAAAAAAAGGAGAGAGAAAGAAAAGTCTCTCTCTCGGAGAGGGGAAAAGGCCCCGTAAAGTAAAGGCGACCCAAAAGACGTGTGTGTGTGTGCTATTTTTGGCACGACAATTTCGATTTCTCTCGTGTAGGTATTCGAACCTCCCCGTTTACGCTTTCTTTTTTCGAGAGAGAGAGAGGAAGTGTACGTCTTCTCACTCACCACACCGAGTATTCCCCAAAACGCAACATCAAACCGAACGCCATCGTCATGCGACAAGCACTCCTGCTTTCTGCGCAGCGATGCATCGCGTCGTCAAACATCGCGAGCGCGCGTTCGGCGCGACCGGGGAAACACCGCTCCGCCGCTCGCTTCTCTGCGCCTCGCGCGGCGAATAGCAGCGACGAGTTGTCCAACCTCCCACTCATCGATATCCAATTCGAAGGGTTCAACTCCCCGGACATTCCATCGACGCCAGGGATCTACGCCATCTACAACGACAAAAAAGAACTTCAATACATCGGTTTATCTCGTAAAATATCCGCCTCGATTAAGATGCATTGCTTTGAGCTACCGGCGGAGTGCGGTTTTGCAAAGGTTTTGCCCATGGAAGAGGCGACGAAAGTGGATTTGCAAGACGGATGGAAGCGATGGGTGATGTCGCACGTCACAGAGAGCGGTGGAAGTTTACCACCAGGAAATACGCCGAAAAATGAGTTGTGGGCGGATAGAAAGAAACGCGGACCTTCGAAACCAAGCTTGCGATTGACGAATGGTATGACTCCGGACATGTC
>Ga0255767_1000973_pt1 | contig 25849 bp, 26 predicted proteins | sample 071ome_24_FD_179967 | JGI IMG/M metagenome (GOLD analysis project Ga0255767, IMG submission 179967) | Coastal salt marsh microbial communities from the Groves Creek Marsh, Skidaway Island, Georgia - 071402CT metaG (version 2) | ecosystem: Environmental > Aquatic > Marine > Intertidal zone > Salt...
TTCATGAAGGCTGAGGGGAATTTCGGCGCGGGCGTGCCTTCCATCTCCGCCAGATGCCGCCGGTAGTTCAGCCCGACCGACAGGATCATGTTCGGGCGCGGGATCGGCGCCAGAAGATCGGCGTCTTCCAGTTTTACGAGCGCGCCCGTGTCGCGCAGGCTCTGCTGCTGGTCGCTGGACAGCGAGGAGAGGGAATCCAGGGCGCGTGCGGCGGCGCCCATCGCCGTGGCATTGCCCAGGATATCGCGCACCTGTGCCAGGGACTCGTTGCCGAGGCCGGAGGCGACCAGATCGAGCAGTTCGCCGCCTTCGGTCAGGACGGCGGCATGGCCGGACTTGCCGGTGTCGAGAGTGGCCAGTTTCATGTCGGAACCCCGCTGGATTTTCGCGGGCGCAATTCTGCATGTCCGGCTTCGGATATGCTAGCGTCGCTCCGCCAAATTCAGGGCGTGCGGAATTCAGGGGGTAAGGATATGAGCCAGCCGGAAAGCAAATCCTTTGCGGCTTCGCCGGGAAGCGTCGTCGATATCGCGGCGCGCATCCGCTCGGGCGAACTGACCCCCTCGGCGGCGGTGGAAACCTGCCTGAACCGCATCGCGGACGTGGACGAGTTCGTTCAGGCCTGGGTGTCGGTGGACGAGGCGGGCGCCATTGCCGAGGCCCGCGATATGACGCGCGAAGCCGGAAAGGGCGAGTTTCGTGGGCCGCTCCACGGCGTCCCGGTTGCCATCAAGGATATCTGCGATGTCGCGGGCTGGCCGACGCGATGCAACAGCGCGACCCGCGCCAATGTGGCGCCCGCCACGGCGGACGCGGACATTGTGGCCTCGCTGCGTGCGGCGGGTGCGGTCGTGATCGGCAAGACCCACACGACGGAGTTCGCTTATTACGACCCGTCGCCCGCGCGCAATCCGCACAATATCGACCACACGCCCGGCGGCTCCAGCAGCGGATCCGGCGCGGCGCTTGGGGCGGGCATGGTGCCCGCCGCCGTCGGCACCCAGACGGTTGCGTCGGTGAACCGCCCGGCCGCCTATTGCGGTGTCGCGGCCTTCAAGCCTTCCACCCGCAGCCTCAGCGCCTACGGCATTTCGGCGCTGGCCCCGATGTACGACACGCCCGGCGTTTATGGATGGCGTGTGGCGGATGCGGTGGCGGTCTATGACGCGGTGTGTGCGCCGCACGCGCGCATCCTCTCTGCCGATCCTGCGCAGGTGCGCGTGGTCGTGCTGGCGGACGAGTTTCTCGGCGAGGCGAGCGACGAGGTGCTGACGGCGCGCGAGGACGCGGCCGCACAGATGCGCGATGCCGGTTTCCCGGTCGAGACGGTCCAGTCGCCGATCTCGATGGAAGCCCTGAATGAGTTGCAGGGGCACACGACGGTCTATGAGCTGTCCCGTGCCCTTGCCGGGCTTCTGGAGTTTCCCGAGGACCAGGTCGGCTCGGTCCTGCGCCAGTCTGTGATCGACGGCGCGGACATTTCCGACGAGGTGTACCGGCAGGAGCGCGCGGCGATCGACGCCATGCGCGCGAACTTCTATCAGGCGATCCGGCCCACCGATATCGTGATCTGGCCGGCCGCGCCGGAGACGGCACCCGCCGGGCTCGAATGGACCGGCGACCGCCGCTACATCGCGCCCTGGACCGCGCTGGGCGGTCCGTTGGTCTCCATGCCGTCGGGCCTGGGCGCGGGCGACATGCCCATCGGGATGCTTCTGGCGGGTGCGCCGGGCTTCGACCGCTACATGGTGGATGTTGCGCCGAGGCTGGCCGCCGCACTGCCGGATGCCTGATTGAGACGTTTTTCCAGGGGGAGTTCTTTCGATGGAATGGATGGTGAAGTGCGTGTCGAAGCCCGACATGGTCGAGCGGCGCGCGGCGACGCTGAAGGCTCATGTCGGTCATCTCGACAACTTCAAGGCCGAGACGTGGTTCTCCGGGCCGATGATGGTCGGTGACGGGTCGAACGCCAACGGCAGCTTCCGGGTGATCGACTTCCCGACCCGGGACGAGACGAAGACCTATATCGACACCGATCCCTACACGACGGCGGACATCTTCAAGTCCATCGATATCGAGCGGGTGTTTCCCTATACCGGCGTGCGCCAGCGCGACTATCCGCAGACCGAGGGCAACGCCCAGTTCATCGTGATCGCGCGCACCGACCCGCGTCCGGTAGCTGTTGAACCGGATGCCGGGATGGCGGAATTCCTTGCGGCGCACGGCGATACGGTACTGTTCGCGGGCATGCTGTCCGACGATGCCGGCAGGACCTGCCAGGGCGCGCTCTATGTCCTCGATGTCCCGGACCGTCCGGCGGCGGATGCGTTCGTCAACGCCGAACCCTTGTCCCGCGGCCCCGACGGCCGCAGTCTCACCATCGAACGCTGGCGCTTCGGTCACGTCTAGGCCGGCGCAACAGGGAGTACATCCATGAGCAATGCCGTCATTGTCTCCACCGCCCGCACGCCCATCGGCAAGGCCTATCGCGGCGCCTACAACGCGACGCCCCCGGCCATGCTGGGCGGGATCGCGATCGCCAACGCGTTGGAACGCGCGGGTGTCGCGCCCGACGAGGTCGAGGACGTGATCATGGGCTGCGCCATGCCGGAAGGCGCGACAGGTCAGAACTTCGCGCGCCACGCGGCGTTGCGGGCCGGCCTGCCGGTGACGGCAGGTGCGGCGACGATCAACCGCTTCTGCTCATCCGGCCTGCAGTCGATTGCCATGGCGGCCAACCGGGTGGTCATGGACAAGGTGCCTGTCGCAATCGCGGGCGGGATCGAATCGATCAGCGCGTTGCCGCCGGAACACCAGGCCGACATGCGGGTCGAGGATCCGGTGGTCCGTGAAACCAAGCCTGAAATCTACATGGTCATGCTCGACACCGCCGAGACGGTTGCGAAGCGCTACAATGTCAGCCGCGAGGCTCAGGACGAGTATGCGCTGTCCAGCCAGATGCGGACTGCCGCGGCCCAGCAGGCGGGCCGTTATGACGACGAGATCGTGGCCGTCGAGACGGTGATGAAGGTCAAGGACCGCGAGACCGGTGAGGTCAGCGATACGCCGGTCACCATCGACCGTGACGAGTGCAACCGGCCCTCGACCAATGCCGAAGGGCTGGCTTCGCTGCAGGCCGTGCGCGAGGGCGGCACCGTCACGCCGGGAAATGCCAGCCAACTGTCCGACGGGGCGAGCGCCTGTGTGGTGATGGACGAAAAGCTTGCCGAACAGCGCGGGCTGGAACCGCTCGGCCGCTTCCTCGGCCTGTCCGTTTCAGGCTGTGAGCCGGACGAGATGGGCATCGGCCCGGTGTTCGCCGTGCCGCGCCTGCTCGAACGGAACGGGCTGCGCGTCGATGACATCGACCTTTGGGAATTGAACGAGGCATTCGCGGTTCAGGCGCTTTACTGCCGCGACACGCTGGGCATCGACCCGGACAAGTACAATGTCGATGGGGGCTCCATCTCCATCGGCCATCCATATGGCATGAGCGGCAACCGGATGACCGGTCACGCGCTGATCGAGGGGCACCGGCGCGGCGCGAAGCACGCGGTTGTCACCATGTGCGTGGGCGGCGGAATGGGTGTCGCGGGTCTGTTCGAGGTCTTCTAGAGACACGCCTGGCTTGTAACGAGAACGGCCCGCCCTGGGTTGCCGGGGCGGGCCGTTTGTTTTTGGTTGTTTGTTGCGGCTTAAGCGGCCTTGACGCGCTCGAGGAAGGAGGAGACGGCGGCCTTGAGCTCGTCGGACTGACCGGAGAGCTGTTCGGCTGCGGACAGCACCTGCTGGGATGCCGAACCCGTTTCCTGCGCCCCGCGCGAGACCTCGATGATGTTGGACGAGACGTCCTGGGTGCCGGTGGCGGCCTGCTGGACGTTCGACGCGATCTCGCGTGTGGCCGCACCCTGCTCCTCGACCGCCGAGGCGATGGTGGTCGCGGTGTCGGAGATGTCGGAGATGACCTTGCCGATCTCCTGGATCGCGGTGACGGCGTCGCGGGTCTCGGCCTGGATGGCCGCGATCTGGGCACCGATATCCTCGGTGGCCTTGGCGGTCTGGCTGGCCAGCGACTTGACCTCGGAGGCGACGACGGCGAAGCCCTTGCCGGCCTCACCCGCGCGCGACGCCTCGATGGTGGCGTTGAGTGCGAGGAGGTTGGTCTGGGCGGCGATGTCGTTGATGAGGTTGACGACCTCGCCGATCTTCTCGGCGGCGTCGGCCAGTCCCTCGACCTTCTGGTTGGTCTCGGATGCGCTGGAGGCGGCGTCCTGTGCCATCCGTGCCGACTGTGCGACCTGGCGGGAGATCTCCTCGACGGAGGCCGAGAGTTCCTCGGTGGCCGTGGCGACGGTCTGGACGTTTGCGGTGGCCTGCTCGGCCGCCGCGGCGACGGTCGAAGACCGCTTGCTGGCATCGTCCGAGATCGACGTCATCGACGTCGCAGACGACTTCATCTGGCTCGCGGAAGAGCCGAGCGCGGAGATCACCGAGCCGACGCTGTTGTCCAGCTCTTCGGCAAGACGGAGCATCGACTCGCGCTTCTCCTGCTGGGAGCGCAGTTCAGCCGCCTTCTGCTGTTCCTCAAGGGTCGCCTTTTCGATCAGGCCGTCCCGGAAGGTCACGACGGATCGCGCCATCATGCCAATCTCATCAGTCTGCGCGGCTTCGTTGATTTCCTGCGCCGTGTCTCCGTCAGCGAGGCGCTCCATGATTTCGCGAAGATGGTTCATGGGGCGCAGCGCGAAGTGCCAGATGCCGGCCGCTGTGGCGATTGCGGAGAGCAGCGCGACAAGCGCGACCACGCCGGCGATCACCAGAATGGTCTCTGCCTCGTGCTCGACCTCGATGATGCCGTTCACGACGTCCTTGGTGCCCTGCTCGGTCAGCGAAGCGCTCAGTTCGGCAAGGCGATCAATTTCCTGACCGATGGCTTCGGCCGCAGCGTCGAACCCGGCCATGCGCGGATTGCCACCGGCAGGGCCGAATTCCACATAGGCGCGCGCCATGACCTTGCCTGCCTCGTAGTAGGGGCCGAAGGCCGTTTCGGCATTGCTCAGAACTTCGACCAGCTCGGTTTCACCGATCTCCGTGGCGATCTTCGTCGCCGTTGCGACGTTTGCGGTGAATGATTGCGCAGCTGCCTCGGCTTCGTCGAAGCCGTCGTTCAGCCCATCGAACCCACGTGTCGCGGAGATGTCCGTGAGCCATTGCTGGACCTGCACGACATCCATGCGGATGTCTTTCAGGAGGAGGGCGAGTACAAAAGTTTTCTCGGCGGTCCGCTCAGCAACCTTCTCGACCTCCAGAAGGTGCGCTTTCTGGTTGTTCACATTGAAGAATGTGGTTCCTGCTGCGGCCAGTATTAGAACGGTACTGGCAATCAGGAGAATCGACAGCTTGAGCTTGATCGTCATGGTGACACGAATCCGGGCAATGATATTTCCGATGAGTATCGCGCCCGTGTCTTAAGACTGTGTAAAATTTCAAGGGTTTCAGATGAAAACCGGATTTGTTCGCAGGTGGGGATGAGAACGGGCCGCTTCCGGGGAAGCGGCCCGCAGAAACACCGGTGAGGACGATAGGCTGACTCAGCCGTCGCCGAAACTCGGGCGTTCTCCGTCGGGCGGAACGATCTCGAAGGTGTTGAGGGCCATCGCGACACCGGTGTAGTGGCCGATGATGCCCGTCAGTTCGACGATTCCGTCTTCGCCCAGCCGGTCGCGCATGTCTGCGTACATCGCGTCATCGACGCGGCTGGTGTGCAGAAGTGTCTTCACGAAGGCATAGACCGCGGCCTCGTCCACATCGTTGAAGTCCGGATCCTTGCCGGCCTCCAGGTCGGCGACGACCTCCTCCGATACGCCCTCGCGGATTGCGATCGGGGCATGGGCGAACCACTCGAACTCCGCGCGCCAGTGACGTCCCACGATCAGGATGGTCAGTTCGCGGATATTGCCGGGCAGCTTTGCGGCAAAGCGCAGGTAGTGGCCCATACGCTCGACGCCTTCGCACACTCCTGCATGCAGCAGGAAGGCATGGTAAGGCCCACGCACCTGGCCGCGCGGGCCTCCGGCGATCCGGTCGTAGATGGTTTTCTGGTCCGGATCGAGACTGTCCGGATTTATTGGCGGTATGCGCATGTTTCCCCCTGGCAAGCTGATCAGGGGTGCATTCTAACGCGCACGTTCAACGAACGCGCATCCGAATTACGCCAAGGTCTCAGGGACCGGGACGGCCTTACGGATCTTCCGGTGGAAACTTATTTTCGCCCGACCCGTTCATGGGCGCCTTCCTGCGCTAGATTGCAGCCCTTCGAGTTGCGGATTGTTATGTCCGCGGCACGGTTTGTACCCAGTCACAGGAGTTTTCCCATGAGTTTTGAACTACCCGATCTTCCCTATGCCATTGACGCGCTGGAACCTCATATCTCCAAGCGCACGCTGGAATTCCACCACGGCAAGCATCACGCGACCTATGTCACGAACCTGAACGGTCTCGTGGAGGGTACGCCGCACGAAAATGTGGACCTGCTCGATATCGTGCGCGACCTGTCGGACAATCCGGGCGGATCGGGGCTGTACAACAATGCCGCCCAGACCTGGAACCACACCTTCTTCTGGAACTCGATGCACCCCAACGGGGGCGGTGAGCCCGGCGGTGCGATGGCGGACCGCATCAACGAAAGTTTCGGCTCCTATGACGCGTTCCGCGACAGGTTCAAGGCGAGCGCGCTCGGCCAGTTCGGCAGCGGCTGGACATGGCTTGTGGCAAAAGGCGGCAAGCTGGACATCGTCTCGACAGGCAACGCCATCCTGCCGATCACGGACGGTCAGACGCCTGTGCTGACCTGCGATGTGTGGGAGCACGCCTACTATCTCGACTACCAGAACGCGCGCGCCGCGTTCGTCGATACCTTCCTCGACAAGCTGGTCCACTGGGACTTCGTGGAAGCCAACATCGAGGCCGCGTAGGAAACAGGCCGTGCGTGGTGGCGCCGGACCGTGCAAGGTCCGGCGCCTTTTGCTTCCAGGCCGACGGGGAGTAGCCCCTTCGATAGAGCGCATGCTCGCTTATAATGCTGATATTTCCCGTCTAGCCGTCACACCGCGAAAGGCGCGCTGCGTGAGCGAACACGACGACGTACACCGCAACTACCGCACCGGGTTCGTTCTGGTGATGACGCTTGTCGTCATCATCGCTTTTGCGACACTGATTCATAACTTCCTGCTCGCGGTCCTGATGGCGGTGGTGTTCAGCGCGCTGTTGCACCCGCTCTACCGGCGCGTCCGGGTCTGGACGCGAACCCGCCCTTCGGTCGCGTCGGGGCTGGTGATCGTGATTCTGCTGTTTGCGGTCGGCATACCGCTCGTGGCCATCGGAAGCCTGGTCGCCAGTGAGGCCCTGATCATCAGCAAGGCTGTTACGCCCTGGCTGCAGGAGCAGCTTCGCGGTGATGGCGCACTGGCGTTTCAGCTGCCGGCTTGGGTGCCGTTCGCCGCCGAGATCGAGCCCTACCGGACCCAGATCGTCTCTCGCCTGGGCGAAGCGGCAGGCGGTGCCGGCCAGTTCTTCTTCGAGAGTATCCGCGGCATTTCCAAGGGCACCTTCACGGTGCTGCTGAACCTGTTCGTGTTCCTCTACGCGATGTTCTTCTTCCTGATGCGCGGACCGGACCTGCTGGATTCCGCGCTGCGCTACATGCCTCTGGATGAGGAAGATCGTGACGGCCTGATCGAGCGCGGTCTGGCCGTCACCAAGGCAACGCTGAAGAGCATCCTCGTGATCGGCCTTCTGCAGGGTGCGCTGGTGGCACTGGCCTTCCTGGTGCTCGGTCTGGGCGGGGCCGCGTTCTGGGGCACGATGGTGCTGATTCTGTCCGCGATCCCGGGCCTGGGTTCAGCCATCGTCTGGGTGCCGGCCGCGATCTATCTGTTCGCGACCGACCAGATCCTGTCCGCGATTGCGCTGACGGTCTGGGGGGCGCTGGTTGTGGGGCTGGTCGATAACATCCTGCGCCCGCGCATGGTTGGCGAGGAGACCCAGATTCCCGACCTGCTTGTCCTGCTGTCGATCCTGGGCGGCATTGCCGCATTTGGCGTGGTGGGTATCGTGGTGGGACCGATCCTGGCCGCGGTCTTCCTGACAGCTCTGGATATCTATCGCACCGTGTTCGCTGACCATTTGCCCGAACACCGGTCCGGCCGCTGGCAGGACCGGGACTAGCCGTAAAGGCCGAACCCCGCCGCGAGCAGGTTGAGCGCCAGTGCGGTCAGGACGGTTTTCAGGATCTTCCGGAACAGGTCTTCGGGCAACCACGTCAACGCGCGTGAGCCGACCACGGTGCCGAACACCCCGGCCAGCAGGATCAGCGCCAGGAGCGGCAGCCAGGGCGCAAAGGCGAAACCCAGGATGCCGAACACCAGAACCTTGATGGTGTGCTGGAACAGCATGCAGCCCGCGTGCGAGCCCACGAAGGCGTGCCGGTCGGGAAAATAGTGGCCCAGCGTTGAGGCCACGAAAGGTCCGGTCGCGCCGATGAACATGGTCAGGAAGGTCGAGATCGCGCCGACGATGACCGAGACGATGGTCAGCGCCCGTCCGGCGGAGACCATCTTGAACCGCATCGGCCCCCACATGGCATACAGGACAAAGGCACCGAGCACGATCCGCAGCATGTTTTCCGGAAGGGCGAAGACGATCTGCCCACCGATCGCAGCTCCGACCACGCTGCCGGCCATGAACGGCACGACGATGGGCCAGGCGATGTGCCTGCGCTGGATAATCGCGCGGCTGGCGTTGTTGCCGATCTGCACGACGCCATGGATGGGAATCACGGCCGCCGGTGGAATGAGCGAGGCGAGGACCGCGAGGAAGGCGACGCCGCCGCCGATGCTGGTTGCGGCAGACACAGCGGAGGTGACGACGCTGATGGCGACCAGCGCAATGGCCTCGATCAGGCCGATATCGGGGGGTAGATACGTCATGGGTGCCTGGCGAAATCAGGCGCATTCCCTAGACCCTGGCGTGCGCCGAGGCAAGTCCGGGCGGGCTTGAACGCGGAATGTCCCACGCGTTCTTGATGAGGGTTCCAAAAAAACCGGTCGCCATGGGCGTCGGCTTTGGAGATAGTTTCAAGGCAACCGAAGCGAGGCCGCGCATGATCCATTCGGCGTTACCGCTAGCCCGCGCAGCCATCATGTCAGGCGCGATACTGTCATTGGTGGCGTTTGCCACCGGTGCACCGGCACGAGCACAGGAGCCGGTTGATCTGGAACTTGTCCTGGCCGCCGATGGTTCGGGCTCCATCGACGATGCGGAACTGGCACTTCAGCGCGAAGGATATGCCCGCGCGGTCAGCGATCCGCGCGTCCTGGAGGCGCTGACGGGCGGCATCTACGGCAAGAGCGTGATCGCCTATGTCGAGTGGGGGAGCGCGCAATCCCAGCACACCATCGTGGACTGGACGGTTATAGACGGCCCGGAATCCGCGGCCGCCTTTGGTAAGGCGCTGGTCGAAGCGCCGCGTCAGGCCTGGGGCTACAACTCGATCAGCAACGCCATCGTCTATTCCGCCGACCTGATCGACACGAACCCTTTCAAGGGTCTGCGCAGGGTGATCGATATCTCTGCCGACGCCGGCAACATCGGCGGGGTACCGCTGCCCGTGGCGCGCCAGGCCGCGCTCAATCTCGGGATCACCATCAACGGGCTGGCCATCAGCCGGCCGGGCAGCACGCGCCCGTTGCGCGCGGTGTCGCTGGAGACCGAGTTTCGCGAGACCATCATCGGCGGGGCCGGGGCCTTTGTCGTGACCGTCGATGAGACGACGAGCTTTGGCGAGGCGGTTCTGAAGAAGATGATTCTCGAGGTGGCCGGGCTTGCGAATGTCGATCTGGCGCGCCTGCCTGCGGGCGGCCGGCTGGCCTTCCCGCCGGGAAACCCCACGGACTAGCCGATGCGCCACGTCTTCGCCGCGTTGCTCCTGGTATGGCTGACTCTCGGGGCGGCGGGGGCCGACACGGCGCGGGACAGCCTGGCGGGACATTTCCTTGTGGCGCGCGAGAGCATGCGCGATCCCCGCTTCGCGCAGTCTGTGATCGTGATTGTGCGCGACGACAAGGATGGAACGCTGGGGCTGGTCGTGAACCGGCCGTTCGGGCGGGCATCGCTTGCGGAGATCCATCGCGAACTTGGCCTGCCGGGTGACTCGCCGGACAGCGATATCGACCTGTATGTGGGTGGACCTGTCCAGCCCGGGGTTGGGCTGGTGATCCATTCAGGTGAATTTTCGGCGGAAGACACGATTGCCGTGCCGGGCGGGATCGGGGTGTCCCGACTGCGCCCGGTGCTGGCCGCGCGAGCGTCGGGCGACGGGCCGCGCGCTGCCATTTTCACCTTCGGCTATGCGGGCTGGGAGTCCGGGCAACTGGATTAGGAACTGGCGCGCGACGACTGGGACACGGTCCGGACCGATCTTGCGATCGTGTTTGACACGCCACCCGGCGAACTCTGGGATCGCATTCGCCTGCTGCGCGGGCTGGACCTCTGATCTCGGGTTGGCGGGCCGGGTTTTTTTCCTCACACGGGGATATTTACAGCGATCTTGTGTAGTCTGACCTCCAACGAAAACAGATCCAGGGGAGGCCCGCCCGTGGCCCAGACATCACCGCTTTCCATGTTCGATGTGGCCGGCAAGTCGGCATTGGTGCTCGGCGCAACGGGGGCGTTCGGCAGCGCGGCGGCGCGCATGCTGGCCGCGTCGGGAAGCAAGCTCACCATCGCGGACATGAATTCGGAGAAGCTCGAGGCACTTGCCGGGGAACTGCGTGCCGGCGGCGCGGACGTGGCCACGGTCGCCGAAATCTCCAATTCCGAGGAGGCCGCGGAGAAAATCGTATCGACGGCAGCTGAAGCCCATGGCGGTCTCGACATGATGTTCGTCGCCACCGGGCTCAACGATGTGGGGCTGATCGAGGAACAGTCCTATGAGAAATGGCGCTCGGTGATGAATGCCAATCTCGATGGCTACTGGCTTGCCTGCCAGGCCGCGGGGCGCCAGTTCGCCCGCCAGCCCCGGCGCGAGAAAGGCCGTTACAAGGTGGTCGTTGTATCCTCGACCCGTGGCCGCCACGGTCTGCCGACCGGCTACACCGGATATTGCGCCTCAAAGGCGGGGCTCGACGGGATGGTTCGCGCACTGGCCTGTGAGTGGGGCGGCAAGGGCATCAATGTGAATGCCATCGGCCCCACCGTGTTTCGTTCCCCCCTGTCGGAATGGATGTTTTCGCCCGACGACCCGGGCAAGACCACGCGCGAGCAGATGCTGCAACGCGTGCCGGTGGGCCGACTGTCGGAAACGGACGATCTGATGGGCGGGTTGCTTTATCTGCTGTCCCCCGCGTCCGACTATGTGACCGGGCACACGCTCTATATCGATGGCGGTTACACCGCCGAGTGATGTTGTTTCCGCACTACAATCCATAGAGGAGACGTCCAATGGCCAAGGTTTCGGTTTCCCAGAAGATCCCCGCCAGCGCCCAGCAGGTCTGGGACATGATCGGCAACTTCAACAGCCTCGCCGACTGGCACCCGGGCATCCAGAAGAGCCAGCTTGAGGAAGGCGGCACCGTGCGCCGGCTGACCCTGCCGGACGGATCGACGCTGGTCGAAACCCTTGTGTCCGAGGACGGCAAGGAACGGACCTACGACTACATCATCCCCGATGGACAGATGCCGTTCTCCGGCTACAAGGCACGGATGCGCGTGATCGAGGACGACGACGGCAACTGCACCGCAAACTGGGAGAGCGAGTTCGAGCCGAAGACTTCGGATGCGGAGCAGATCGTCAACGACATCTACCAGGCCGGTCTCGACAACCTGCGCAAGATGTTCGGGGGCTGAGAGCGGCGCCGATGGCGGAACAGGATGCAATGACGGTCACGGACCGCGCCGCGCTGGTGGCGCGCGCCGAAGAACTGGTTCCTCTCCTGCGGGAGAATGTCGAGGCCACACACCGGGAACGGCGTGTCGCGCAGGCCAATGTGGCGGCCATGTCCGAAGCCGGGCTGTTTCGCCTGCTTCAGCCAAGACGATGGGGCGGGCTTGAAAGCGATATGCGCACCCATATCGAGGTGGTCTCCCGGATTGCCGAGGGATGCAGCTCGACAAGCTGGGTTCTGGGTGTGCTGCAGATTCATTCCTGGTTGGCCGCGCAGTTTGGCGAGGAGGCACAGGCCGACATCTATGCGGACAATCCGGACGCGCGTGTTGCGGCCGTGCTGACGCCGCGCGGCACTGCCACACCCGTCGAGGGAGGGTTCGTCCTGTCGGGCTTCTGGCCCTTTGCGTCGGGCTGCGACCACTGCGAATGGATACTGCTCGGTGCGCGGGTCGAGGGTGCAACCGGACCGGATGCGGAATGTGTCTTCCTGGTGCCAAGCGAGGATGCCCCAAGCCTGGACGACTGGAATGTCGGTGGTCTGGGTGGTACCGGCAGCCATTCCGTCCGCCTTGAAGAGGTGTTCGTTCCGACGCATCGCTGCATCCGGTTTGCCGATGCGTTGAGCGGCAAGGGGCCGGGTCTCGCGATTGCCGAAGGCCCGCTCTATCGCTCCGCGGCGGCACCGGCGCTCGTCCTTGCGGTGACCGGTACAGCGCCGGGCGCGGCGGAGACCGCCTTCAGGTCCTTCGTCGAACGGCTGCCCGGCCGGCCGGTGGCCTATATGGACGATTTACAGCAGGACGACTGGACGGCAACGCACCTGCAGGTCGGCGAGGCGCGCACGCGTATCGATGTGGCGAAGCTGCTGCTCGCCCGCGTGGCCGACGACATCGACGAATGGGCGAACAAGGGCGAGGACATGCCGCTCGAAATTCGCGCCCGCACCCGCGCCGACTGCGCCTGGGCCGTGCGCCAATGCATGGATGCGGTGGAAATCCTCTATATCGCCAGCGGCGGGAGCGGTCTCGCCAACTCCAGCGTCATCCAGCGAGCCCAGCGCGACCTGCATGCGGTCAACATGCATGGCATCCTGATGCTGGAGACCAATCTGGACGTCTATGGCCGGGTACTGCTGGGCAAGACGCCAGGCACGAAGGCGATCTGATGGCGATGCAACGCGATTGGGCGGCGTACTACGCCAAGACCAGCGAGCGTCCGCCGCGCCCCACGCTGCTGTATGCGCTCGACCGCTTCGACGCGGAGGGTGGGGACAACCGCGATCGCCTCGCGGTGGATTTGGGTGCGGGTGGCGGCCGCGACGTGATCGAGATGCTGCGGCGTGGCTGGCAGGTGCTGGCGATTGATGCCGCGCCGGAATCGGCCGAAGCGATCCGTGGCCGGCCCGATCTGCCGCCGGACGCACAGATCGAAACCCGGACGGTCCGAATCGAGGATGCGGACTGGCCCCTGTGCGATCTGGTCAATTCCAGCTTCGCGCTGCCGATCGTTGCGCCGGACATCTTTGGCGATATCTGGCAACGGATCGTGGATAGCCTCCGGCCTGGCGGCCGGGTCGCCGGACAGTTCTATGGCGACAAGGATAGCTGGGCAGGCGTGCGCGAGCACATGACCTTCCATACCCGAGCCGAAGCGCAGGCCAGGCTGTCGGGCCTTGAGGTCGAGATGTTCGAGGAAGAAGAGGACGACTCGACCACACCACGCGGCGAGACCAAGCACTGGCACGTCTTCCACATCGTGGCGCGCAAGCCGGACTAGCCGGCTTGCGCTGTATCCGGGCGCGACACGGCGCCATCCTGGACGATCCGGCCGTCCAGGGTCTGGATCTGCCGCTCGGTGAGCGCGGCGAGATCCTGGTCATGGGTGATGACCACCACCGATTTCCCGTGGACTTCGGTCAGCTTCGAGAAGATCGCGAACACGTTGGCGGCATTCTTGCTGTCGAGGTTTCCGGTCGGCTCATCGGCCAGGATCATGGGAGGATTGTTGGCCAGCGCGCGCGCGATGGCGACACGCTGGCGCTCGCCGCCCGAGAGCTGGTCCGGCCGCCTGTGCGCGTGTTTGGCCATGCCCAGGTCGTCGAGGATATCCATGGCGCGCGCTTGCTGCGCGGACGGGGACAGGCGACCGAGCTTGCGCATGGGCAGGGTGACGTTCTCCAGCGCCGTGAACTCCTGGAGCAGGAAGTGGAACTGGAAGACGAACCCGATCTTTTCCAGCCGCAGCCGCGCCAGAGCATGGGTGCCGAGGCCGGTGGTCGGCTGACCGTCGAGCGAGATCTCGCCCGAGGTCGGCTGGTCGAGAAGGCCGAGCAGGTAGAGCAGAGACGACTTGCCCGAGCCGGACGGGCCGACGATGGAGATCAGTTCGCCGCGTGCCACGTCCAGATCGATATCGCGCACAAGTGTTACCGGCACGGGGCCGGGCAAGATACGGGTCACGCCCCGGGCGCGGACGAGGAGTTCCGGCCCGTTCATGCCGCACCGCGGATGATATCGACGGGGTTCTGGCGTGCGGCCTTGCGCGCGGGCAGGTAGCCCGCGAGGCCCGAGGAGACCAGCGCGAAGGCGGCCGCCAGTGCGTAGTGGGCCGGGCTGATGAGGACCGGGATCTGAGTGATTTCCGTATAGAAATCGACCTCCAGCGGGATCGATCCCACGATACGTGTCAGGACATATCCCAGCACCCAGCCGAGGAGCGCACCGATCACGCCGATGGCCAGACCTTCCGACAGGAAGATGGCGCGGATATCGCGTTCCTCGAAGCCCAGAGATTTCAGGATCGCGATATCGCGCGCCTTCTCGAAGGTGATGGTCGAGATGATGTTGAAGATGCCGAAGCCCGCGACCACCAGAATGCCGGCGACGATGGTGAACATGATGATGTTGCGGACGAAGAAAATCTCCAGCACATCCTCATTGGCTTCCTGCCAGGACTCACTCTTGTAGCCAACCATGGCCTCCACGCGCCGGGCGACGGCGCGCGCCGTGAAGGCGTCGGCGAGGCGGATGCGGATTTCGTTCACCACGTTTGGGCGTTCCTGCAGAATTTGCGCGGTCTTCAGCAGGGTGTAGGCTTCACCGTCGTCGATGGCCGTGACACCGGTCCTGAAGATGCCCACCACCTTCATCAGGCGGCTCTGTCCTGTCGGCGAGGTGACTTGCAGGCTGGAGCCCAGTCGCGCGCCGATCTGCCGTGCCAGGCCGATCCCCAGGATCAGTCCGTTGGCGGTCGTGTAGAGGTTCTCAAGCCGGCCCTCGCGCATGTCGCCGGCGAGGTCCGAGACGAGGCGTTCGGCATCGGGATCGGTGCCGACAAGGTTGACGCCGGCATCCGTGCCGCCGTGGCGGATCACGACCTGCCCGCGCAGGCTCGGGGCGACGGCGGCGCCGGGCAGCTCGCGCAGGCGCACAAGGGTGGCGTGGGCATTTTTGATGCCGCGCAGTTCCTCTTCGGGCTTCAGGCCGCGCAAGGCCACCGCCCCGTCCGCGAAACGGCGCTCGACCGGCTGGAGCTGGGGATCGCGGTACTCGTCTGTGATGCGGATGTGGGGTGTGGCGTCGATGATCTGGCGTTCGAAATCGACCTGGCCCCCCTCCAGCATGGCCGCCGTGGCGACGGAGAACCCGACGCCCAGAGTGACGCCGATGAGGGAAACCAGCGTTTGCCGGGTCCGGCTGCGCAGGTGGGTCAGGGCGATGTCGAGGATGATCCGCACGGAACGGGCGGCCTCACGGCGATTCGATACGGATGCGCTGGCCGTCTTCGAGCGTCTCCGCCGGTTCCCGAATAACCGGATCACCCGCCGACAGTCCGGCCGTGATCTCGACCATCTCGCTGCCGCGGATGCCGGTCTCCACCGCCTGGCGGACGGCCCGCCCGTCACGCGCGAGGAAGACATATCCGCCCGACAGTGATGTCGCGGGGACGAGAACAGCGTCCGGCACCTCGCGGGCGATCACGTTCACCTCGACCGTCATGCCTATCAGCAGCGGCGTGTCGTCGGGCAGGGCCACGCGGACGCGGTAGCTCTTGTTGACCGGGTCGCCCTTGGGCGTGATTCGCGACACCTCGCCGGCCAGTTCCCGGCCCGGGAAGGCATCGGCATCGATGAGGACCTCCTGGCCCGGATGGACCTGCGGGATGTCCTCTTCATCGACCTCCGCGACGACCTGAAGCGGGCGGGGCTGGCCGACCCAGAACAGGATGTCGGATGAATCGACGATCTCGCCCACCTCGCCGTCACGGCGCAGGACCATGCCGGCCATCGGCGCGCGCAGTTGCAGGTCGTCGAGGCGCTTGCGCTGCGCGCGGATCGCGGAACGGATCTGCTGCAATTCGCTGTTGGTGCGTTCATAGACCTGGGTGCTGACGACGCTGTGTTCCAGCAGGTTGCGGTAGCGCTGAACCTCGGAGGCAAGGAAAGCCTCGCGCGCTTCCAGCTCGGCCAGCTCGGCGCGTGCTTCCGTGTCGTCGAGGCGGGCCAGCACATGGTCGCGCGCGACCTCGTCGCCTTCGCAGGCACACAGTTCGACAATCCGGCCTCGTACCAGCGGTGCGACCTTGGCCCAGGTCACCGGCTCGACAACCCCGGTGGCATAGACGGCCTGCACCGCCGGCCCCACGGTCGCCGATGAGACAGCGACCACCGGCCGCGACAGATATATTCCGCCATAGATGGCGGCGCCGGCCGCGAGGAGGACGACGCCCAGCCAGATGGTTCGACGGATGGTCACGCGCTGCTGGCTCCTTTCCGGAAGCTGATTGTCATCATATGCACCTGTTCGGCTTCACACCTTGTTCTGAATCAAGACGGCTTGTCCCAGTCAAACAGCGGCGGTTCCTTTGACAGGAAACGTTCAAGCGCGGCGCGGTGATACCCGCCTGCGTTGGCATCGGCCTGGGCGTCGGCTTCCGCGTCGAGCGCGACGGTGCGCGGGGTCTCGAACGCTTCCCCCATGATGCGCTTGGCCAGCCCGATGGCTTCGGGTGAGGCATGGCGAAACCGGCCGGCCAGTTGGCGGGCATGATTGAGCAGGGCATCGTCGGGCACCACGTCCAGCACGAATCCCAGATCACGAGCTTCATGCGCGCCGACCATGCGCGCGGTCAGTACGAGTTCCTTCGCGCGCTGCAGACCGACAATGCGGGGCAACAGGTACATTGCACCCCAGTCGGGCACGAGGCCGATCTTGCCGAAGGACATGGAGAACCGGGCCCGCTCGGCGGCGAGCACGAAATCACAGGCGATCGCCAGGGAGAACCCAGCGCCCGCGGCCGCACCGTTGACGGCGGCGATCGTGGGAACTGGCAGGTCCAGCCAGCGCTCCAGGATCGCGTGGGACTCCTTCATCCGCGTTCGCATGGCGTCGCGGCCTTTCTCGGTCATCTCCCGCAGGACCTTGATGTCACCGCCCGCGCAGAACGCAGGACCGTTACCTGTCAGGATGACGGCGTGGATGGACTTGCCCGCCATCTCCGCCAGCCCGGCGACGGCCTCGGCGAATTCCTCACGCATGGCACCGCCCAGCGGGTTGCGCGCCTCGGGCCGGTTAAAGGTGACGGTGGCGATCCCGTCGTGAACATCCAGCATCAGTTCCGTGAAGGTTCGGGACATCTGTGTCACCTGCTTTGTGATAAGAATCGAGCCGACAAATAACACGGATCGCCCGCGGCGCGTTCGGGCGGTCATCAGCAGGGGAACACAATGGCCGAAGCAGACCTGATCGAACCGACAATCGATCCCAACACCCGCAACCTGACCTATCGGAATGTGGTGGCGCGCAATGGTGCCTCCAGCAAGACTGTGGTCTCGGTCCGCGACACACCAGGCCTCGTGACCGACGAGCCGACCGCGCGCGGCGGCACCAATGAGGGCCCGACTCCGGTGGAGACCGTGATGGGCGGACTGTGCGGCTGCGACGCGGTCATCACTCACCTTGTCGCAGGGCTTATCGACTTTGAGTACGGCGATATCGAGTATGTCTGTGACGCCGAGATCGATCCGCGCGGTGTGCACGGGGTTGAGGGCTTCCGCCCGTATTTCGAGAAGGTCACGCTGAAGAAGACCATCAAGACCAATGAGCCGGATGACCGCATCGAGAAGCTGAAGAAGAATGTCGAGCAGCGTTGCCCGGTCAGCAACCTGATCCGGGATGCCGGCGTTGATCTCCACATCGAGTGGATCGTCGTGCCGATGTAGTTTGTGCGTTCTCCCGCAAACGCAAAGGGCCGGCTTTAGACCGGCCCTTTTTTGTATCGGTGGAAAACGCGCCTAGCGCTTGAGCCGTGCGGCCTCTCCGAGGATGGCGCAGACCGCCGCCGTGTCCTCGCCGGCGCGGCCCTGGGCCATGCCGGCGGTGTAGATGTCGGCGCAGGTGTTGAACAGCGGGGTCGGGCAGTCGAGCCCCTTCGCGAAGGCCCCGATGATTCCCATGTCCTTCTGCCAGGTGGATATCTTCATGGTGGCGTCGGCGTAGTCGTCGGCGACCATCATCGGCCCGCGCACCTCGAACATCCGAGATGTCCCGGCGCTGTCGGCGATCACGTCGAAGATCGTCTGGGCGTCCAGCCCGCCCTTCATGCCGAGCACGAAGGCCTCGGCGGCGGCGATGTTGTGGATGGCGACCAGGTGGTTGGCCACATACTTCATCTTGCAGCCGTTGCCGAAGGGGCCGACGTAGTAATGCGCGCGCGCGAAGCCGTCGATCACCTCGACGCAAGTGTTCGCGGCGGTCTCGTCGCCGCTGAGATAGACCGCGAGGTCCTTCTCGCGTGCCTGTGCGCCGGTGCCTGACAGCGGGGTGTCGAGCATGGTGACGCCCCGGGCGGCGAGCGCGTCGTGGTTGCGCTGCTTGTCCTCGATGGGCAGCGTCGAGCACTCCATCACGATGACGTCGGTGTTGCCGGCCGCGCCGATCCCGTCATCGGCGGTGCAGACCGCGTCCAGCGCGGCGATGCTGGGCAGCAGGGTCAGCACGATGTCCGACTGCGCCGCGACCTCGCCGGGCGAGCCCAGCGGCACACCGCCATTGGCCGCGAAGGCGTCGAGCTGCGCCTGGCTCACGTCGAATCCGGACACGGTATAGCCGGACTTCAGGAAATTGCCGGAAATGGCCGAGCCCATAATGCCCAGGCCGATGACGCCGATTTTCTTGCTCATGTGATCTCTTCCCCGCTTGCGTGAAAAATCGCCGCGGCCTTATAGCAGCACGGTCCCCGCGCGGCGACTCGTGCTATGCCCGCGGCCAGTCATTCGGAAGCCCTGATGCACTATTTCCTGTTCCTGCGCGAGAACTGGCGCTTTGTCGGGTTCGGCGTGTTCCTGACCTTCCTGTCCAGCTTCGGGCAGACCTTCTATGTCGCGCTCTATGGCGGGGACATCCGCGCCGAGTACGGGCTGAGCCATGGCGGTTTCGGGACCGTGTTCTCCGGGGCAAGCATCGCCTCTGCGCTCGCGCTGGTGTGGGTCGGCAAGCTGATCGACCGTGTGGAGCTGCGCGCCTACACGGCCGCGTGTCTGGCGGCGATGTTTGCGGCCATGGCGGCCATCGCCTTCGTGCCGGGCGTGGCGGCCTTCGCCGTGGCCATATTCGTGGTGCGGTTCTGCGGTCAGGGGCTGTGCGTCCACATTTCCAGCACCTCGATGGCCCGGTATTTCTCACGCGACCGGGGCAAGGCGCTCAGCATCGCCGGAATGGGGCTGGCCTTCGGGGAGGCGTTCCTGCCCGCCGTGACGGTCGTGCTGATCGCGATGGTTGGCTGGCATCAGGGATGGCTGGTCACGGCGGCGGCGGTCGCTCTGCTCTCTCTCCTGCTGCTGCCTTTTCTGCTCAAGGGACAGACCGCCCGGCACGTGGATTATCTGGCACGGTTGCGGCGCGATAGTGAAGCAGGCGGTGCACCCACCGGCTGGACGCGGCGTCAGGTGCTTGCTGATCCGGTGTTCTACGCCGTGATGGCCCTGCTGCTGGCATTCCCCTATATGGCGACCGCCGTCTTTTTCCATCAGGCCTATATCGCGGAAGCGCGCGGCTGGCCGCTGGAACTGCTGGCAGGCGGCTTCGTGGTTCTGGCGCTGCTCAAGGTGATGACGTCGCTGATGCTGGGGCCGCTGATCGACCGGTATGGCGCGACGGCGCTTGTGCCGGCAGCGGCGCTGCCGCTCGCCGCCGCGATGCTCGCGATTCTTGCCTCGCACGATCCCGCGGTGCCCTTCGCCTATCTGGGTCTGTTCGGGGTCTCCATCGGCATGCTTCAGCCGATCATGGCCTCCATGCTGGCCGAACGGTACGGCGTCGCTCATCTGGGCGGCATCCGCGCCATGGCCATTGCCGCCATGGTGTTCGCGGCAGCGGCCGCGCCCGCGAGCGTCGGCTGGATGCTCGACGGCGGCATCCGGATCGACGCCATCGTGGCGGGTTTCCTGGCCTATGTGGTCGTGACCGCGGCCATGGCCGCGCTGGCGCTGCGCCGGGAGCGTGGAAAAGGTGGCATTTCCGCCGGATAGGGGAGCCCGGATGACGCGGATTTGGTATCCGGGCTGTTAACCGTTTTTCAAACTGGTGGATTCTACTCTCACGGGGTGTGCCGGGCATTTTGTTCCCGGCCAACCCGGTGAGCGAAGAATGTCGCTGAACACACTTGTTGCTGTCCTTGTGGGGTTCGGCCTGTTCGTTGCCGCAATCGCCCTCAGCACGGACAACTATCTGGTGTTCATGAGCGGGGCGGGGATCATCCTCGTCCTTGGCGGTACTCTTGCGTCCACCTTCATCAGTTATGAATACACATCCGTGCTCGGTGGGCTGCGTGGCATCCTTCTGGCGTTCAAGATCGACCGCCGCGGCCGCGCCCATCTGAACACGGAAGTCGGCCGCGTGATCCGCTGGGCCTACCTGGTGCAGAAGGAAGGGATTGTCAGTCTCGACGCGGAAGCCAAGAAGACCCCCGGCTGGGATGGCGGTTTCCTGCGGTTCGGCGTGGAGCTCATCACCACCGGTTACAAGGGGGACAAGATCCAGTCGATCCTCGGCAACGTGATCGAATCCACCTTCGAGCGGAATCTCGTTGGCGCGCAGGTGCTGCGCAGCATGGCCGTGGCCGCGCCGGCATTCGGCATGGTGGGTACGCTGATCGGCCTTATCATCATGCTCGACAACATGGGAGAAGATCCCGGTCAGATCGGCGGTGGTCTCGCCGTGGCGCTGGTGACCACGCTCTACGGCGTGATGCTGTCGCGTCTGGTCTTCGCGCCTGCCGCCGCGAAGCTGCAGCAGCGCGAGGAAATCTTCCGGTTCCGGAACTATATGATCGTCGAAGGCCTCTCGATGCTGGCCGACGAGGCCAGCCCGCGCCACATCCAGGACCACATGAACAGCTACCTGGATCCGACAATCCGCTACGACATCGACCGCCAGCTCAAGCGCCCGGCCGAAAGCGCTGCACCGACCAAGGGTGCTGCCGCACGAGCGGCCTGACCGGCGATGCCCCCGCAAAACAAATCCTTCTACCGGCCGCCGAGCAAGAGCACGGATGACGACACGGATGCGTGGCTCGTCACCTACGCCGACGCCATCACACTGCTGCTGGCATTTTTCGTCCTGCTGATGGGGTTCTCGAAGGTCGATATGATGACCTACGAGGAAGTGAAGGCGGGTATTGCCCGCGATCTGGGCCAGCGCTCGGTCGCCCGACCCGCCGCGCAGCTTCGCGCCGAACTCGACACGCTGGTGGATTCGCTCGGCGTCGCGGACGCGGTCAAGATCAACATCTACGAGCGCGGCGTCGTGCTGGAGCTTGCAGCCAATGCGTTCTACCAGCCCGGCTCGGCATCGATCCGCCCGGAGGCGCGCTCCGTGCTCGACAGCCTCGCCGAGACGCTGGAGACGCCGCAGTACAGCAAGTTCCAGATCGCAGTCGAAGGCCACACCGACGACAGTCCGGTGTCGGGAAGCTCGTTCGCATCCAACTGGGAACTGTCCGCCGCGCGCGCGACAAATATCGTGCGGCTGTTTTCCGAACGAAACATTCCCGTGCGCCGGATGCGTGCCGTCGCCTTCGCGGACACGCGGCCCAAGGTGGCCAACCGGGATGCTGCCGGCGCGCCCTTGCCGGAAAACCAGGCAAAGAACCAACGGATCGTCATCCGTATCCACCGCTAGACGGGCGCATCGCGCCCCGTACGGTTTGACATTTGTCTGCCGCGCCGTAGCGTTGCTGCGCATTTGAATCCCAAGCCCCGAAGGCTTTCATGGAATATCTGAACGAGTTGTGGGCGCCGTTCGCGGATTTCTGGTCGCTTACCCGCGATGTGCTGAACAACACCGCGTTCGGCACCAGTTTTGGCCGTATCCTGCTGGCGGTTTTTGTCTTCGCACTGCTGCTGATCGCGCGCGGCCTGTTCGCGCGTTTCGTGATTGGCTGGCTGAAGCGCGTTGCCCGGCGCACGGACAACACGCTCGATGACAGCATGATCCGGGCTATAGATCATCCGATGCGCTTTGTCCCCGTCCTGATCGGATTGTTCCTGGCGCTTGAGATCCTGCAGCTTCAGGGCACATTCGAGACCATCGGCCTGCGCCTGATACGCTCGCTGATCGTGTTCACCCTCTTCTGGGGCGCGATCGCGCTGGTCGAGCCGGTCTCGATGTTCCTGAGCAAGCTGCGCGAGATCCTGTCCGCAACCATGCTCGACTGGACCATCAAGTCGGTCAAGATCCTGCTGGGCGTGATTGGCGCCGCAGCCATCCTGCAGCTCTGGGGGATCGAGATCGGGCCGCTCATTGCCGGGCTCGGCCTGTTCGGGCTGGCCGCCGCGCTGGCTGCACAGGATCTGTTCAAGAATCTCCTGTCGGGCGTGCTGATCCTGGCGGAAAAACGCTTCGAACCGGGCGAATGGATCAAGGTGGACGGTGTGGTCGAGGGGACGGTCCAGTCCATCGGGTTCCGCTCCACCATGGTCCAGCAGTTCGACAAGGCCATCGTCCAGGTGCCGAATGCCAAGCTGGCGGACACGGCGGTGATCAACTTCACCCGTATGTCCCACCGGCGCATCTACTGGAAGATCGGCGTTCTCTACAACACGACCGCCGGCCAGCTTCGCCAGATCCGCGACGAGATCGAGAAATACATTCTGGAGACCGAGGAATTCGCCAGTCCCGACGATGTGGCGACCTTCGTGCGCATCGACAGCTTCAACGACAGCAGCATCGACATCATGGTCTATTGCTTCACCAGGACCACGGTGTGGGGTGAATGGCTCAAGGTGAAGGAGGCGCTCGCCTACCGGATCAAGGAGATCGTGGAGGGTGCGGGCACCGGCTTCGCCTTCCCCAGCCGCTCGGTCTATGTGGAGGCCTATCCCGGTGACGAGCCGGAGGCCTTTACGCCGCCTCAGTCGTCATAACCGGCCACCATGCGTTCCAGCGTGTCGATGTCGGGTGCGTCGATCACCTTCTGGGACACCATATAGCCGAACCCGGCGCGCGCCATCGCCGCCAGATCGCGGTCCCGCCGTTCCGCGCGCGCGTCCGCGTCCCGCCATGGCCCGAAACGCCGCCGCCGGGCGTAGTTGCGCGCGGCGGCCATCTCGGTGTTGCGGTGCGCCTCGTCCAGCTCCGTCAGGGCATATTCGATATCGTCCGCGCCCACGCCCTTGGTCTTGAGGGCCATTGCGATCCTGCGCTTTGACGCGCCGGTACGGTGCAGGCTGCGCGCGCGGGTTTCCGCATAGCTGCGGTCGTCCACCAGCCCGCGTTCGACCAATTCGCGCACGATACCGGCGGCCCATTCCCGGCCTTCCTCCGGGTCGGTGCCGTGCAGGCGGGCCGAACGGGTCACGCGCCGCATCAGCACCTCATGCAGGTTCCCGGCGGAGGTCGCGTAGCGGTCGATATAGTGCAGTGCGGCCTTGCGCAGGCGCTCCTGGGTGGCGGGGCGCGGCTTTCGGCGGGTCTGCTTCTTCGTGTCGCCACTCATTGCCGCCTCGCTTGCCGAGGCGCGGGGGCGCGCCTAAGTTCCCGGTCATGGACACAAACATGAACGAGAAGGCGGCCGCCGACGGGACCGCGCGGCTTGCCGCGCCGCCGCGCGTGCGGCGGTTCGGTCTGGTCAACTGGCGGGGCGTGTGGACGCTCTATCAACGTGAAGTCAAACGGTTCCTGAAGGTGTTTACCCAGACGATCTGTGCGCCGATCGTCACGACCCTCCTGTTCTACACGATTTTCTCGATTGCCCTGCATGACCGCGTGCGTGTCGTGTCCGATGTGCCCTTCGTCGTCTTTCTGGCGCCCGGGCTCATCATGATGGCGATCCTCCAGAACTCGTTCCAGAACTGCTCCTCCTCGATCATGGTCGCGAAGGTGCAGGGCAATATCGTCGATGTACTGATGCCGCCGATGAGCCCGCTGGAACTGATCTGTGGCTATCTCGGCGGCGGCGTGACCCGGGGCATTCTGGTCGGAGCCGTGACGACAATCGTGATGACGGTGGTCGCCGGGTTCCCGTTCCACGATATCGGCGCGATCGTGTACTTCGGCATTGCCGCCTCGGCGATGCTTTGTCTGCTGGGCATGATCGGCGGCATCTGGGCCGAGAAGTTCGACCATATGGCCGCCATCACCAACTTCGTGGTCGTGCCCCTGTCCTTCCTGTCCGGCACCTTCTATTCCATCGGGCGTCTGCCCGAGATGTGGCAGACAATCGCGCATCTGAACCCGTTCTTCTATGCCATTGACGGCTTCCGCTATGGCTTTATCGGGCAGGGGGACGCCCCGCTCTGGCTGGGTATGCTGGTGCTGGCCGGGATCGACGTCGTGCTGTTCTTCATTGTCCACCGGATGCTGGTGACCGGCTACAAGCTGAAGTCGTGAGCACCGACGCACCGCACGAACCGATATTGGGCGGTGCGCCCTCTGCGCGCCGGTTCGGGGCGGTCAACTGGCGCGGCCTGGCGACCTTCTACCTGCGCGAAATGCAGCGCGGCTTCAAGATCTGGAAGATCACACTCGCCGCACCGGCAATCCGCGCGCTGCTGTTCGCCAGCGTGTTCGGCCTGGCGATCGACCGCCCGGACGCGACCATGGCGGGAATGCCGTTTCTGGAATTCCTTGTACCGGGCCTGATTGCGGTGGCGGCGCTGGAGCGGGCGTTTGAATCGAGCTCTTTCTCCATTGTCTATGACAAGACCGAGGGCATCTTCGCCGATCTGTCGATGCTGCCCCTGACCCCGGGTGAAATCGTGCTGGGATATGCGGCGGCGACCGTCTCCGGCAGCCTGATGGTCGCTGCGGTGGTGTGGGCCGCGCTGCTGGTGTTCGGCGGCGGGCTGCCCCATGCCCCTCTGGCGCTTCTGTTTTTTATCTCGGCGGGCAGCCTGATGGTGGGGTTGTTCAGCCAGATTTCCGGGCTCTGGTCGCGCAAGTGGGACTACATCATCTCGGTGCAGACCTTCATTTTCATGCCCTTCGTGTTTCTGTCCGGTGTGTTCTTCTCGCTGGGTGAACTTTCGGACTCCGCGCGCGACGTCGCCCGCTTCAATCCGGTCTTCTATGTCGTCGATGGAATCCGGTTCGCTTTGACCGGCTATGGTGAGGCCGACCCGTACCTGGCCGCCGCCGTATCGCTGGGCGTGGTCGTCCTTTTGTGGGTCGCCGCCTACCGGCTTTTTGCCATCGGATACCGGTTCAAAAGCTGACACCGCTATGCCGTTGACTTCACAGGCATCTTTCTGAATATTCACCGCCTTTTCGCGCCCGCTTCTCGGGCGCGATATATTTTGAACCGGAGGCAGGAAACATGAATGCGGTGATGCCGACCTATGGCCACCCTACCGTTGCGTTCGAGAGGGGTGAAGGCGCCTATCTCTACGATACCAACGGGCGACGTTTC
>Ga0255767_1000976_pt1 | contig 25776 bp, 16 predicted proteins | sample 071ome_24_FD_179967 | JGI IMG/M metagenome (GOLD analysis project Ga0255767, IMG submission 179967) | Coastal salt marsh microbial communities from the Groves Creek Marsh, Skidaway Island, Georgia - 071402CT metaG (version 2) | ecosystem: Environmental > Aquatic > Marine > Intertidal zone > Salt...
TGAAGTCTCTTCTTCTTCGTTTTTTGCATTTCTTCTCTCATCGGAAGAAGAAAACAACGACACCATCGCGTTGACGTCGCTCATATGTGTCTTTACTCTCTTTACTCTCTCTCTCTCTCTCGCCGCGCGCGCGCGCGCAAAAGTGGTGCGTCTTGCTTACAAATTTCAAAATTTTTCCCCAACCCCTACTTGAAACCCTAAACACTTTGAGTCACCAAAATTCTCTCTTTTCGAAAATCTCCGCGCGCCATACGCGCACGCGCACACGCCTCGCCGCGCTTTAAAGAAGGGTTCAAAATCTGCACCACCAAATACCGACACATGGCTTCTCTCACTCCCTCCGCGTCGTCGTCGTCGTCCCGTTGTCTTTCCGCCGCCGCCCGGGGGTATTCTTTCTTCGGAATCAGATGTCAAAGAAAAAGGGTCGTCGAAGAACGTCAAAGACGGCGCCGCTCTCGCTCTTCCTCTTCTTTTCCGGTCGCTGCCGCCGCCGTGGACAGAAAAGAAGAAGCGTCTCTGCGCGAAGAAGACATCACTCCGGGCAAAAACAAAACGCAGCACACGGTGGTGATGAAATTCGGCGGGTCCTCCGTCGCGGACGCGGAACGGATGCGAGAAGTGGCCAACATCGTGCTCTCGTTTCCGGAGGAGATGCCGGTTTTAGTATTGAGCGCGATGGGGAAGTCGACGAATAATTTATTACTCTGCGGCGAAGAGTCTCTGAAGTGCGACAACGCCGAAGACGTGAGCTTGATGAAGCCTTTGTTGTTCGTGAAGACGCTACACGCGGAGACGATGGACGCGTTGGATGTGGATAAAGAGACGCGGCGAGAGGTGAACGAATTGTTGAAGAAGCTGGAGCAAGTGTGCATGGGCGTGTGTTTGATGCAAGAGGTGACGCCGAGGACGAGAGCGATGCTGGTGTCGTTCGGGGAGCGAATGAGTACGAGAATTTTTGCGAGTTATTTGAGGAGCAGAGGGGTGAACGCGAAACAGTACGACGCGTTTGAGATTGGGATGGTGACCAGCGACGACGACATCGAAAACGGGAGAGTGTTGCCGGAAAGTTACGAGAATTTGAAGAAGAGCTTGACGTTACCGGAAGGAGCGAAACCGCAAATTTCCGTCGTGACTGGATTTTTAGGGAAAGGTGAAAACAGCGGTGCGATATCGACGTTAGGGAGAGGCGGGTCGGATTTGACCGCGACGGTGATTGGCGCGGCGTTAGCGTTGGAGGAGGTGCAGGTGTGGAAAGACGTCGACGGCGTTTTAAGCGCGGATCCGAGAGAGATTGAGAATACGATTCCTATGCCGTTTTTGAGTTTCGACGAGGCGCAAGAGTTGGCTTATTTTGGCGCGCAAGTTTTACATCCGCAGGCCATGAGGCCGGCGATGGACGACGGAAGTTTACGCGTGCGAGTGAAGAATTCGTACAACATTCGAGCGCCGGGTACGGTCATCGGCCACATCGATTACAACAGCAGAGACGGGAAGAGCGGCGACGAAGCCGAACGGATGGAAGATTGGTTGTTAACCTCCATCGTGCGTAAGAAGAACGTGACGATGTTGGATATTGTCTCCACGCGAATGCTCGGTCAGTATGGGTTTCTCGCGAAAGTTTTTGCGGTGTTACAAAACAACGGCATTTCCGTGGACGTCGTCGCGACGTCGGAAATTTCTGTCTCGCTGACGTTGGACCCGGCGAAAATTTGGAGCAGAGATTTAGCGCAGGAAGAGTTGGAGAAGGTCCAGCGAGAGTTGGAGGACGTCGGCACGGCACGAGTCGCGGTTTCAAACGGCCACTCGATCATTTCCTTAATCGGAAACTTGGATAGAAATAACGAGATTATGGAAAGAGCGTTCAAGGCGTTGAAAGAGGCGAAGGTGAGCGTAAAGATGGTCTCGCAAGGCGCGTCCAAGTGTAACATTTCGCTCTTGGTAGACGATTCAGAAGGACAAAAAGCGGCGAGCGCTATTCACGAAGAGTTTTTCGGTCGCGTCGGGTTCGGGAAGAAGGAACATGTGCCCGGTATGTAATAACATTTTAAAAAGCGAGTAAAATATATAACGACACGTTTGCGACACTTTTTGTTTGCTCGCGCTATATATAATCTTTTAAAAAATTCGCCGCGCTCGCGCTTAGAAAACTAAACGGTTTACTTATTTATCACTTCTTTTTTGTGTTGCTTTCTTTCAAAGTTACGATTCTGTTCAAGACCGGGTGCGCTTTCGTCGAATCGAAATCGAACGTGAAGAAACCGAGTCTTTGTAATTCGACGCGAACGGAGTACGGCTGATCGGCGTGGTTTTCAATCAACATCGGCTCGACCAAAGCGTTTTTATGCACGACCAAGGAGTCGGGGTTGAGTTGCTTCAACCACGGGTGCTTGAGTTCGAGTTCTTTGAGCGATTTCTTTTGGTTCGATGCGTCTTCCTCCTCCTCTTCTTCTTCTTCTTCTTCCGCTGCCTCCGCCGACGCCGCGGCGGCTTCTACGATGACCTCGCCGCCTTCGCCTTCTTCCACCACCTTCCCGGGAACAGGAACCGAGAATAACGTGTCGTACACTCTCACCTCGGCCGTTTTGAACTCGGTATTCGCCCAGTGCAATTTCCCTTTCGGCGGCTTGTTCGCGCGACTTTCCATATCGATTTCGCACTGAACGCTTTCGATGACGCCGGTTTCCGGGTTTTTCGTGATTCCCGTGCACGTGATGTCGTACGCAAACAACAAACGCACTTTCTTGTTCACTGATAAACCAAAGAAGGACGGATCGTCCACCTCTCGGAAATCGTTGCGATCGATGAACACCGTCTCGGTCAGTTGAATCTTTCGCATGCCTCTTTCTTCCATGAACGACGGATGGAACGGCGCATCCATCAACAACTCCTCCGCCCGGTCTTTCGGATAGTTCACAATCTCCACTTTCAACGGATCTAAAACCGCGAAGAAACGATTGCTGTCCATGGAAAGTTCCGCTCGGATTTCGTTTTCTAATCGTCCCAACGGTTGAACGTTTTCGTTCCTCGTCACGCCCATTTTCGCGCAAAATTTATTCACCGAGGTTGGCGTGTATCCGCGTCTGCGCATGCCGTTGATGGTCAACATTCTCGGATCGTCCCATCCGTTCACCAAACCTTGCGTGACTAAAAGATTTAATTTTCGTTTACTCATCACGTTGTACGTGATGTTGCACCGGCTAAACTCCCACGTGGACGGTTTATACACGTCCAATTTATCTAACAACCAATAGTACGGCCCATTCGGTGCTTGTCTCGTTTCAAACTCTAACGTACACAACGAGTGCGTGATGTTTTCCAACGAGTCGACGATGTTGTGCGTGTAATCGTACGTCGGGTAAATGCACCATTTCGATCCTGTTCTCGGATGTTCCGCTTTCTTTATTCTGTAAGCGGCTAAATCCCACATAGAGGTGATATCCGATCGCAAATCGCCTTTCATGCGCAAAATACACTCGCCTTCTTCGCACTGCCCACTTTTCATCTTCTCGAACAACTCCAAGTTCTCCTCTACCGATCTCTCTCGGTACGGCGACGCCGCGCCTTCCGGTAACGCAACGTCGTACCTATTCTCCACTCCACTCTTAGCGCAGGACTCTTGAAACTCTCTCAACAAACTCCTACTTTTCGCCGTCTCTTCTTTCGTTTGATGACACACGTACGCCCCTCCATTCTTGATCAACCGAATCGCCAACTCGTACAACGTGTCGAAGTAATCGCTCGAATACGTAATCTTCGTCGGCTCGTGCCCCAACCATTTACACGAATCCTTAATCGAATCGATGTACTCTTGCTTCTCCGCGGCTGGATTCGTGTCATCAAATCTCAAATACGTCTCCCCTTCGTTCATCTTCGCCACGCCAAAGTCAAAATACATCGCCTTGGCGTGCCCGATGTGCAAATACCCGTTCGGCTCCGGCGGAAACCGCGTTCGATACTTCCCGCCCGTATTCTCCAGATGTTTCTTCATGTTCTCCTCCGTGTTCTTCGCGTAGTTCGGTAACTTCGCGTCGATCTCTTTCTTCTTCGCGAGTAAGTCCCCGGGTTTGTTCAGGATGAACTTCACCGCCTCTTCGCACGCGTCTTTGTGTAGTTGTTGTTGCTCCTCCTCTTTCTTGTTGGTGTTGTTGTTCTTCTTCCCCGCTGCTGCTCCTGCTCCTGCCGCCGGCTTCTTCTTCCCGTCCTCTCCTCCTCCTCCTCCTCCTCCTTTATCTCGCTTCACCATCTCCACCGAACTCTCCATGCACGTCTTGTACGCCTTCTCAAACAGCGGCAACGCTTTATCGTAATCTTTCATCTCTAAAGCTTTCACGCCTTCTTCGAGCAAACGAATGCCTTCTTCGTCTGGTTTCTTCTTCGACGCGACGTCGGCTTTTTTGTGCATCTTCACCGTCGCGCCTTTCGACGCTTTCACCGCCACCGGCTGCGGTTGTTGATTTTCTTCGCTCATTTTTATGTAAGCGCGTATGTATATCTATTATCACCGCGCAAAAAAGAACGCTCTCTCCCTAAATTTGGACCTTTTAACGGCGAGTGAGCCGCCGCGGAGAGCTGCTCTCGCGCTCGCGTTGTTTTACGCGCTGGGGGCCCTTCTCCGTGCGTCGTGCGCTTTTTTTAGTGGAGAAAAATCTCTCTCTCGGACCCTTTTTTTCTCGGGAAAATTCACCAAAACGTCACTCTTCCAAAAGAGCGAAAGAAGGCTTTGAAAGAGGACGAGAGAGAGAGAGAGACAGAAAATAGAATCGCACCTTTAGAACGACAACAACAACAATATCATTGTCAAAATGTCATCGGTGGACCACGGCCGCGAACCGTGCCCGCACAGAATCCTGGACGACCTCGGCGGAGCCTTCGCGATGGGCGCCGTAGGCGGAGGGGTCGTGCATTTATGCAAAGGCGCGTACAACAGCCCTCGAGGGTATATCATACAAGGCGGGATCGAAGCCATACGGCGGGAAGCGCCGAGGATTGGCGGGTCGTTTGCCGTTTGGGGCGGGTTGTTTTCTATGTTTGATTGCGCGCTAGTCGCGGTGAGGAGAAAAGAAGACCCGTGGAATCCGATCGCCAGCGGGGCTTTGACCGGGGGCGTGTTGCAGCTGAGGTACGGTTTACCGTCGGCGGCGAGGTCGGCGGCGTTTGGCGGGTTTTTACTCGCGCTGATTGAAGGGGTGTCGATTGCGCTGACGAGGTTAACGGCGCCGCCGCCGCCGATGCCGGAAGAGATGGCGATGGCGCCGATTGGAGGCGGCGGCGGCGGAGGCGAAGGGGTGGCCGCCGCGGACGGCGCGGTCGCGGGGCCGCCTAAAGAAGAAAGCGGGGGTATTTGGAGTAACATTTTCGGTGGTGGTAGAGAAGAGGAGAAGAACGATGGGGTACCGGCGATGCCAAAGTTTAAGGAGGAGTTGGAGTGATGGTCACCGCCGCAGATAAAAACATATGTAGAAAGAACCGTAGAACTATTAGAAACCAATTGATCGTTTTTGTATTATCAACACACACGTAATACTTTGTAGCAGAGAAAACCAATGTATGCATGTATTCGTAGATACGCTTGCGTTTGTTTGTTTACAAATTCGTTTTTACATGCTAATGCGTGCGCTATCGTGCTAGGTTTTGTTAATACTACATGCGCCGATTCGACACCAAGGCGTTCGCGTACGCGAAGCCGTTTGCGCCGAGCGTGACCACCATTCGCGGCTCGCCGACGATGCGGGCGTTACCGGAAAACGCAATTTTCTCTCGTTTCCCTCGACTAGATTCGTACAATTCTAAATCTTCCAGCTCTGAACCGGTCGATTCTAAGCTCATGCGAGCGAGCGCTGACGCCAAGCCTTCCCGCGCGTTGAAGGATTCGATGTCGATACTTTGAGTTTCCACGACGACTTTGTGTTGGCGAGAAGGCGACGCGTCGGCGTCGCTTCCGGCGAACGTGTGAAAGATGGGTACGTTACGACAGGACGGACACCCTGATCCGGGATACTGTCGCACGTACGCGAGTAAACATCTCTCACATATCGTGCTCGAGCAACACGGCATGTCATTCAGGAGATTTGGTTTTCCTAATTCGACTTCGTTCTCTAAACACAAAGCGCACGCCCTCTCTTCTTTGTTTATACGATTCTCTTTGCCGAAATCGTTCGCAGCAGAGTCTTTGATATCATCAACTGGCAAGTCGTCCAAGAGAGATTTAGTGGAAGGAAACGCCGACGCCGCTCGACCATTCTTTGATATTGATGGCGTTACAATCGTCTCTTCCTGAGGTACGAGCGGTACGCGAAGTCTTTGCAACACAGCGCGCGGCGTCGGATTCGATTTACTCGCTTTCTCGTCCACCTCTCTGCTCAAAATGAACGCCGAGAAAACGTTTACTTCGTCGTTGTCGTCGGTGATATGAATTGAGTCCAGTTCCCTTCCTTGAGAGTTACCAACTATTGCCGTCCGTAAACTCTGCTCGAGGATGCTTAAATTCGCTTTCGAGACCGTCTTTGTTCTTCGCGTGGCTGGATCTGCAAACGCTCTCACGACAGCTTCTCCGCTTGGAAAATAGATCAAGAGCACGCCTTTCCCACGAAATGCTTTAATCGTACCGAATTCTCTCTGATACGTCTCATCGCTCATCGCTTTATTTCTTTCCATTTTCCTCGCTTTGCTTACTTTCGAAGACGTCTTCCCCCACGACTTTGTAGCCGCGTCCTCGTCAAACGTCACCGGCGTAAACACCTCCGTCTCTTTCGTAACTGGATCGTACGAAATCGTCGTCCTTCCGCTCGTCGCTCTCACTTCTCCGTTCAACTCCGTAACTCGCTCAAAAAAAATGTCAAAATATCTCGTTTCTTCGTCATACGATAGCAAAGATTTCTCCTTGACTCGAATCGTCGGACTCAAGAACCCTTCTACCACCCTCTCTCGTTCATTCGCCAACGTTATGTGCGGTCCTAATCTCCACGACACCACCGGGTCGCACCCATTCTTCTTTCGAAACGGTACCCACGCCGCAAACGCGCTCTCGCACCCGACGACGTTCTCGTAACTTCTCTTCGTCGTCCGACAACTCGTCGCCGCGACGATAATCTGCCCAGCTTCAAACTCCTCGCACTGCACTTCAAACGACGCGCACTCCGGCGGCCAAAACGTCGGCAATCGCAACGACGTCAACTGTTTCCCCGAACGCGCGTCTAACACATCGATCGACGCTCTCTGGTACCCGGACCCGGATGCCCTCACGACGAAATTTTTCGTCGCTCGCACGCAATCGACGCCGAGTTTCATCTTTTCCTCGTCGTCGTCGTCGTCGTCGTCGTCGTCGTCGTCGTCGTCGTCTTCCTCCTCGTCTTCTTCTACTTCGGAACCGCGAAAAGAATCGAACGCGTTCAGCTTCTTCCGCCTCCTCGCGAACCACTCGCACTCTTCCTCATCGCGAGCAAAAAGCGCAACGGTGCCGTCGGAATATCCGACGACGACTTTCTTCTCCTCCAAAGCGTCGTCGTCGTCGTCGTCGCATAAACACAGCGCGGTGGACTCCACGACTCTCGCCGCGGCACCCAGCGATAACGGTTTCGTCAGTTCCCTCGGTGGTTCGAGTTTCCCGCGCGTTTTTAGAGCGAGCGGCGGCGAAGAAGAAGAAGAGGAAGAGCAGCCGCTCGACATTTTGAGATTCTCTTTTTTTTTCTTGCGTGTGTTTTGTAAAGTGAAGATCTTTATGCGCGCGATGATGATGAAGGCGACGATGACAAAAATATGCGATGTGACCCGTATGATGTTACAGAAAAAGCGAGCAGCTTACTTCTCGTCGTGCTGTTTCTGCTGCTGCTGCTGCTATTAGCGCTACTCCTTATTCGTGACGACGAGGACGACGACGCTGCCGCCAATAGAATCGGAAGAAAAATTTCTTCTTCTTCTTCTTCTTCTTCGTCGTCGTCGTCTCGTCTTTCCGTCCTCTTTTCTCTACGCTGCTGCCGCGCGTTGCGTTGCGTTTCGATTAATATAAATAATGACTGATTTTACCGTTTGATTCTTTCTGTTGTTCATTGTTCATCGTCGTTGTGTTCGTCCTCGTCGTCGTCATTTTCGGGATCCCTTCTCACGTAAAAGAACATGTAACCTTGACTGGCGATGGATTTGACCTCGTCGTCGTCGATGTCTCGGACGTGGTCGTCGTCGAATTGGCGCCAGCGGTTGTCACCGGCGAGATCGCGGGCTACGGCGGTGTAATGGCCGGCGTTCGCGGCGTGGCCGTGGTGCACGACGCACGCGGAGAGGTCGTAGGTGGAAGATTTGGAAGATCCCGCGTTGGTGGTTTCATCCTTCTCCTTTTGTTGCTTGTCTTCGTTTGCCGCCACGGAGGATTTGCGTTTGTTGCTGCCTTTTTTAACGGGTGACTTCCCTTTGCCGCGAGCCGGCTTTTCGACGACAACGACATCGTCATTGTCTTCTTCCTCGGCTTCTGGTTCCAAGAACGGTTCTAAACTTAAGTTTTCTAACGGGAACGCCACCGGCGCGATGATTTTCGCCCGTTGGCCCGACTTTCCTTTCCACATGAATCGTTTCAAGTGTAAAACCAAAACCTTTGGACAATCCCGATTCATAGACGTTCGTTTGGTCGCCGAAGTCACCGCTTGGCATCGCTCGCAGTAGTACCTGTTACCGCCTCCGTCGCCGCCTAAGGTCTCTTCCCTCGTGTGTGCCTCTAAGCACTGTTCGATTGTTGCCTCGCCGTTCGGACCGTTCCCATCGATTGGCGTCGAGTGGTCCCAATACGTGGAGTCGTCCACGTCATTTTGATTATTCCCGGTGTTTGGCAAGCCCAGCGCGTTCACGTTGACTAAAGGAGGACTGATCGCCCGCGTCATCGGTCTCGATACGCTCGGTAAAGGCAAACTTAAATCTAAGAATGGTTCTTTCATCGCGTTCGATTGTCCGCACTCGCTACATTTCACGTGCGAAATGGTCACGCCACCAAAGATTTTCCAAATCGGATCGTCCGACAAGTTCTCTGCGTCGGCAAAGTACGTGTGCGGCGTAGAAGGATCAAACTTCGGCGACTCGATAGAAGACATGTGAGTTTTTGCTTCAGCGACGAGCTTTTGCACGGCAGTCGGAATGCCACCGGCGCTGCGTTTTTTTTGCGCGGCGGTTCGAACCGGCGTCAACTTCCCCGGCGTTTTCAAATTTAACACGTCGTGCAACGACATCACGCGAGGCGCTTTTTCGTTTCCGGTTTCCGGAGGCGAAGGGTCATTCGTCACGCTCGGCGTGTTGCTTTCTCTCTTGATGTTGTTTGCGCCGTCTTCTGTTTTCACAACTTGTGTCGTTTGCGTCGATCGGTCGTTTTGAGCTTGAGCAGCCGAAGGGTTTTCTTTTTCGAGCTTGGACCGTTTCGCTTTGCACGGGCGACACGAGCATCCGTACTTGTGTTCGACTGCACCCCACCTGGAGACGATGACGAAACCTTTCAAGCCTGGGTCGATGACGCCATCTACCGTGTCCGGTGATCCGGCGTGCTTGTTGTTCGTTAAAAGACCTTCTTTGGTGTCCGCGGATCCGCTGCTCGCGTGCAAGAGCTGCTGCTGCTGCTGCTGCTGCTGTTGTTGTTGCTCCTGGTCCTGCAGCTGTCTAAGTCGCGCTTGCTCGTCCGCCTCGCGCTGAAACGGACTCGCGCTGCTGTTGTTTTTGTTCAAGAAACCGAGCGTAGGTGTGTCGTTGTTTCCGTCGTCCAATCCAGTGAGAAAGCTATCTGATCTTCCTACGACACCGCCACCACCTTTACCACCGAGGAAATCGCTCTCGTGACCACTACCGATGGCGAGTGCGTTCTTATGCGCAAACATAGTCGATCCTGCAACCATAGCACACGACGGACTACCTTCTTTACTTCCTAACGGTGAGGCTGTTAAACTCGCGTTCGCCTTTCTCGGTCGAAACGATCTCGCTTTCTTTGGGACTTTTCCAGGCAACACTTTATCGTCGTCGAATACGTCTCCGCCGTTCCTCCGCCTTCCCCCGAATTTCCCATCTCCATCAAAGTCGCTTTCTAACAGCGCGCTCTCCTCGTATTCTCTCTTAAGCCGTTCGTTCTCTTCTCGTTTCTTCATCATGCGTTCCCCGACCAATAATTCTTTCCGTAATCTTTCCAACGCGAACCTCGCAAACTCGTGCGCGTCTTGCTGCGCCGACCCGGCAAAAGCCGGCACGAATCGCCACACCGCCTTCAACAGTTCAGTCGGCGGAAACGCCTCGTATCCGCCGCATCTCAACGTTCTCGCTACTCTCCTAAACTCTTTTCCTAAACACGCACCATCTTTCGCCGCGCCTCTCGCCACGTCTGCCCGTCGTTCTCTCGTCATCGCCGGCGCTCGCGGGTTGAACGAAGCAATCTTCCTGCCCTGGTTCCCTCCCAGACCGCTCCCTCCGCCTCCGTTACCATCGAGTCTATCGCCGCTTCCGTGCGAACTCATCGTCGTCTTTCCTTTCGGAAACGTAAGAATCTCCTCGTGTTGATATCTTTGATTTTGCTGACGCGTCGAGGAAGACGTGGACGCTTTGTTATTCTCATTGTTCCCTCGCCTCGCTCGATTGCTGTTCCCGGCGTTGGCGCTATTCTTCTTCTTACCTCCGTTTGATCCTCGCCGTCGCGCGTCCTCGTCAAAGTCAGCCTCGTCAAAGTCAGCCTCGTTATCCTCGTCACCGTTCTCGTTGTTGTTATTATTCTTCTTCGTCGTCGTCGTCGTCGATGAAACCAATTTCAGCCGCTTCTCTGCTTGTCGTTGGTGTCGTCGTTGTTGGTACTTTTTCCTTTGCTCTGGCGTCAGGTGTTCCACCAACAGTCGTTCGCATTCGTCGCTCAGTAAATACGCTCGGAACGGTTCCAAAGCGCACAACGCCTGTTGCCGGTAACAACAAAAAAAAAAGAAAGAGAATGATATTTGAGCAAAGTCTTTTCGATGAAGCGCCGCGTTTTTGTGTCTTTCGAACGCGCGTGGACGTTCCTCCCGAGAAGAGAGAGAGAGAAGAAGAAGAAGAAGAAAAAACGCGGCGTGTCGCATCCATTTGAACCCCGCCGAGAGAGAGAAAAAAATGAAAAAAAAATGATTTTCCCGAGAGAGAGAGAGAGAGAGAGAAACGCGTACCTGCACGGTGGCGTTTAAATAACACGTGTTGCTGACGTTGTGTAAGCCGGAGGTGCGTCCGACTCCGACAATTTCGTCGTCGTCTTTGGGAGATGTGGTTGGAGGAAGAGCCACCACCGGGGGGTTCTGATTCGCGTCCTCCTCCATTTGGTGGTTTGTTGTTGTTCGGTGGTTATCTCTCGTGTCCCAAGAGCACAGAGTGAGGAGGGACGCGAGAGAAAATTTTTTTTTTTGGATTTCAACCCAACGGTGAGTCTGTGAGTGGCATTTCGAGACCGCGCGGCGGGCGTCGCGGTTTCAACACCTTTTTACGTACTTGGGGACACAACGAGTTAGGGAAAAAACCACACAACTGACACTCGCTCTTCTTTATTATCACACACACACACACACACACACACAGAGAGAGAGAGAGAAAGAAAGAGAAAGAGAAACGCAGAAATGGAAGCACCGGAAGCGACGGAACTCTTAGGCGCGTACTCCACCGAGCAACTCGCGAACTATCTCTCCTACAACAACTTTGAAAGCGTCGCGAAGGTGGTGGAACAATTACAACTCGACGGACAATCCTTGAGAAATTGTTGCCTCAAGGAGAAAGCGCAGACGGAGAACGAGGTGTCCGTGTGCGAGTTGTTCGGGATTGAGGCGACAGAGGCGGCGAGGATGTACGAGGAGTTGGTGAAAGATTTCGCGGACGTGCCGTACGACGCGGCGAATCCTCCGGATCTGCCGGTCGCGTTGGGGGTGCCCATTGGTGGTGGTGGTGGTGGTGGGGAGCGAGGCGCGCGAGGCGGGGAAACGGTCGGCGGCGCTTTAATGCGAGAAACTCCTCCAGATGGTTTCAGAAATCCTAGGTACCCGTCGTGGTACGATCACTCGCCGACGAACGATCGATGGCGCCACGGATTTAGCAGAGATTATTATTTCCCGCCCGCAGAGGAAGACGAACGCGAGCGACAACTGAGAGAACGAGAGAGTAAAGTGGAAGAGCGAGAGAAGCGAATGGAGGAGATAGAGGCGCGATTGAAAAAGTTGGAGGAGGAGAAGACCAGTGCGGTGGATAGCGTGACAGCTCCTTCAGCTTGATCCTTCTCGACGACGATGACGATGATTATGTAAAATATTTACTATTGTAAAAACAAAAGCGAACAACAACCGAACGAACGAACTAACGACCGGGTAACGACCAGAGACCAATCTCTTATTTTTTTTCTACTTTTGGTTCTTATTAAAACGCTGTTTATTTATTTATGTATATCCCCTCCCTCTGTTAATTACGTGTGTGCATGAACAACTGATTACCAGCCGATGTGTCTGTAGTTCTCACCCGCGTAGACAGAGTCGGCGCCAAGCTCCTCCTCGATTCTCAACAATTGGTTCATCTTGGACAAACGCTCCGATCGGCACGGCGCACCAGTCTTGATTTGGCCAGTCGCCAAACCAACCGCCAAGTCCGCGATGAAAGAATCTTCAGTCTCGCCAGATCTGTGCGAAGCCATGACCCCCCATCCAGCTTTCTTGGACATGCCGACCGCTTCGATGGATTCAGAAATGGTACCGATTTGGTTGATCTTCAACAAAAGCGCGTTGCACCACTTGCCATCAATCGCCGCTTGGACTCTCTTCGGGTTCGTGACCAACAAATCGTCACCGACAATTTGGCACTTGCCGCCAGCAGTCAACAACGCCGTGTTCTCCGAATCATCTTGGTCGAACGGATCTTCGATGGAAACCATCGGGTACTCTGTGCAAAATTCGTTGTATAAGTCAATCATTTCCTTGCCGGTTTTCTTCAAAGAACCGTCGTTGTTCTCCGTCTTGAAGTCCAAGTCGTACATGCCGTCCTTGGTCAAGAACTCAGAGGCCGCGACGTCCATACCAATCTTCACCTTACCGGTGTAGCCAGCCTTTTCGATGGCCTCGACAACCAAGTCCAAACCTTCCTTGTTGTCTTGAATATTCGGCGCGAAGCCACCTTCGTCACCGACGTTGCATGCGTCTTGGCCGTACTTCTTCTTAATGACAGATTTCAAGTTGTGGTAAACTTCCGAACCCATTTGCATGGCTTCCTTGAAAGACGTCGCGCCAACCGGCAAGATCATAAATTCTTGCATGGCCAACTTGTTCCCGGCGTGGGAACCGCCGTTGATGATGTTGAACGCCGGAACCGGCAAGACCAACTTGCTGTTGCCCGCCAATTCAGAGATGTGCTTGTACAAAGGAATACCCTTTTCGCCGGCACCAGCCTTGGCCAACGCCGTGGAGACGGCCAAGATGGCGTTCGCTCCCAACTTACCCTTGTTGTCGGTACCGTCCAACTCTTTGCACATGAATTCGTCGAGCGCTTTTTGCTCTCTCGGATCCTTGCCAATCAACGCCGGACCGATGATTTCGTTGATGTTCTTAACCGCAGTCATGCAACCTTTGCCCATCCACGCGCTGCCGCCATCTCTCAATTCAACGGCTTCGTAGATACCCGTGGACGCCCCGGACGGGACCATCGCGCGGAACATGCCTTTGCCGGTGTGAATGTCGCATTCCACCGTCGGGTTGCCTCTAGAGTCAAAGACTTGGCGACCGACAACCTTCGTGATCGCCGCCGGCGTTTGCTTTCTCAAGTGGTCAGCCTGTGGAAAGTAAGTGATGTAATTGTTAATACTTTTATCGGAGAATGCGTCGTGGCGACGTTTCGTTCTTCTTCGCTCGACGAGATTTCTCCCTTTTCCCCCCCCACCCAGATAAGACGACGACAAAGAAATGGAAGTAGTTTTCCAACTCGCCGTCGACGCTTTATCCACCTTTTTTATCCTTCCCGAGGAGGAGGAGGAGGATGCCGACGGCGTCGCGTAAGAAAAACAGGATTTGCACAACATCTTCGCTCTCAAAAGAAAACAGCAGCGCCAAAGAAACTCCGTTCCTCTCTGTTATCCGTATCGAGAACGCGACGCGTGTGTATAATCTACCCGCGCGCACAGCCGCGACAAAAATAAAGAAGTGAGGGGAGAAAGGAGAGAGAGAGAGAGATTTCCAAAAAAAAGAAGAGCTCACACGAGAGTGGAGTCACAAAGCGATTAAAAACAAAAAAAGAAATCCGGCGACGGCGCGCAGTCACCGACCCCTACTCGCGAACGTCAAACGACCGAACCGACGCGAATTTCGCGCGAGGAGAAACGTGTTCTTCGCGCGGAAACTCGTGCATTGTGAGTGGGCTCGAGGCGCTGGGCTCACGAGCCCATAAAACGCTCCGCGCGTTTCCACGTGAGACATTTTTTTCGCCCGGCCACTACGCTTTTACCATTTTTTGGCGGTATAAAAAACAAAAAAAAACACGTCTCGGAAAGTGCGCTAAAACGCCCAGACGCGACCTACCATGAACGAAATCGGTTCCGGCGCTTTCGCCTTGACCGCCGCGTTGATGGTCTCTTCCACTCTTTTGGAGAGATTGTGCGTTTCGATGTACTCTTGGATGGACATATTCGTTTTTTTTTGTTTTGTTGTGTGTGTGTGTAATTCGTGCGTAAAAAAAGTGGAGCGGTGGCTCTTCTCTCTCTCTGTGGGAAAAAAAGGAACAAATCTCTTCTTTCGTCATTTTTTTCTCCCCGCGCGCTTGAGTTTTATATAAGAAACAGCACGTGTGGACGCGAAAAACGAGAACGAGAAGAAGAAGAATACCAACACTCTCCGCCACATCTTCGTCGGCACTACTCGGCGTCATGGCTCCTTTAAAACCGAAAACGATCGCCATGTTTGACGTGGACGGCACACTGACCGTCCCGCGTAAAACGGCAAACGCAGAAACTTTGGATTTCATCAGATCTTTGCGAAAGACGTGCGCGGTCGCCATCGTCGGCGGGTCGGATTACGCGAAGATTTGCGAACAGTTAGGTCCGGATTTTGAGAAGGAGGTGGATTATTTATTCTCCGAGAACGGATTGGTGGCGTATAAGGACGGGGAGATGATTGCTAAGCAATCTTTCTTGAACTTTTTAGGCGAGGAAAAGTTGCAGAAATTTCTCAACTTTGTCTTGAAGTACATCGCGGATTTAGAGATTCCGCAAAAGAGAGGGACGTTCATCGAGTTTAGAAACGGGATGTTGAACGTTTCGCCGATTGGACGCAACTGCTCGCAAGAAGAGAGAGACAACTTTGAAAAATTCGACGAAACTGCGAACGTGAGGAAGACGATGGTGGAGACGTTGAGGAAGGAATTCGCGGACTACGGTTTGACGTATTCCATCGGAGGACAGATTTCCTTCGACGTCTTTCCGAACGGATGGGATAAGACGTACTCGTTGCAATTCGTCGAGAAGGATGGATTCGAGGAGATTCATTTCTTTGGTGATAAGACGTACAAGGGCGGGAACGATTACGAAATTTTCGAGAGCGCAAAGACCATCGGACACACCGTGACGAGCCCGGAAGACACCGTGAAGCAAGTCACGGAATCCATCATCAACGCTTAAAAAATTATTTCATCTACACAGTTGTTAATACACTTAAAATACATGACCACTACTATTGCTAGTTTGCTTTACTACCTCCTTTCGTTTAATTTCTGATCGACTAAACCACCTTCTTTACTCAAATGCAAAGCCTCTCGGGCGACTTCTTCCTCCGCTAACGCTCGAAGCAAAACCGTCGAGGCGACCTCGCTCGATGCTTTCTTCGCGGCGTTCTCGGCAAAGTCTCGCCCGACCGCTTTCGCCGAAATTCCCTCGAAAATCTTCGGTTGTTCGTCTCCACTTGTACCGCTCGAAGTATCATTACTACTAGTACGACTACGACTACGACTATCATCATTAAAACTACTGTTCCTCGCTTCCTCTTCATCTCTCGACAACGCGCTGCTCAAACGACTGCTGCCTCTGCTTCTCAACCCAAAACCTCGAATCTCCCCGACGACGTTCTCCAGCGCCTTCGTCGTCCCTCTCAAATCCTCCCGAAGCTCTTTCACCTCTGACTCCTCCAAAATCTTCTCCACTTTTTCTCGATACGCGTGCGAATAGCCCACCATTTTCCCGGCGAATCGTCCCAAGGATTTCGCCACCACCGGGACGTCTTTCGGGCCGAGCAAAACGACCGCGGCGAGCGTGGTGCCGAAAATCTCGCCGTACGAGAAGCCGAGAAACTGGCTCGCGCGAGTTAACTTCATATTTTTTGTACGCGATGCGATGTGTGTGTTAATGTGTGCACGATATATGTATGTGCGATGCGCGCATTTTCTGAAGTTTTTTCCTCGCGTCGCGCTCTTCTTTTTTCGTTAGAAAAGTAACGCGCGCTAAACGCGCTTTCAATCGAACGGCGTCGCGCGGCGATTTTTTACAATCGCGACGATGACGACGAGAGGCGAAAGAGTTTTCTCTCGGCTGCTCGCGTTGGTTTTGGTGCTGTTGGTGTCGCTGCCTTCCTCTTCTTCGATTTCATCGTCGCCTTCGTCGACGGAGACTTTGACGCCTACCGCGACGAGAAAGCATCATCATCATCATCATCGCGCGCGAGAAAAGAAATCGATCGAAATCTCACTCCCGACCGCGTTTCAACCGGCGACGTCGTTCGCGCTCGAAACGGCGGAATCGGTGTCCACGTGCTGCGGGAACGAGAAGTTTTGGGGATTCGTGAAGCTTTGGTCCAATCAGAACGGGTTGAACGGGAAGAAATGTCAACGATTTATTGAATCCGCGATGGAGAATGCGGTGGTTGGACCGAAGAAGGAGGGGGCGGCGTCGTCGTCAATGATGATGACGAACGCGCTGAAGATGAGCGTGGGGTTGAGACAATTCGCACCGAGGTTGGCGATGTTTCGAGCGTTGAAAGAGGAGGCGGTGGAGGAAGTGGTGAAAGAAGAGGCGAGGAAAGAAGAGGCGAGGAACGCGTGTTGCTTCGCGACCGTCGGAACGCGCGGACGGTACGCGACGGACGCGGCGAGTTTACGGAGCGCGGTGAACGAGGCGGTAAAGGAAGAGAGCGAGGATGAAAAAACCGAATACGCGAGGAAACCGTACTCGTATGTAGTGCCGACGGAGTTTGACCACGTGTATCCAACCGGGAAGGAAGACGATGTCGCGGCGGGATCCGAAGTAGAGGAGAACGCAAAGGAAGAACAATCGCCGATGGTGTACTTGTACGCCGCTACTGGGTCCCAGTGCTTCTTGGACATGCACGAATACTTAGCCGAGAAGGCGGCGAAGAAAGAGGTGAGGTACGTTTTGAGGCCGGTATTTGAGAAGTCGTGTTTGAACGATGCGAAGGCGGTGAAGCAGTGCACCGCGTACGGGGCGTTCAATTACGACGGTGATAAGAAAAGGAGCGATACGAGTAGTGCGAATGCAAAAGATGAAGACGCCGAACTTTTGCGCGTGCCGGGATTTGGCGTCGAGTTGGCGATTAAGAACATGGAGTATAAAGCCGTGGACGATCAAATCATCGGCAAAGATGACGAAGAAGGCGGAGACGAGAGCGACGAGGAAATCGTGTTGGGCTTCAACTTCAAGACGCTTCGAAAGCGCCTCGCCGAGAAAGGAGGAGAAGACGCAGAAGAAAAGCTCGACGGATTCAAGAAACAATTAGAAATGGAAGAGAAATCGATCAAAGGTGACATGTTTGAACCACTTCCGAAGTGGAAAATTGCCAACCTCGGTTTACTCGCCACGCAAAAGATTGTTTCCGCAAGGGATCCTTTATCGATGCTACGCGATGTGACGCAGAATTTTCCTTCTCTCATGAATAAGATGGCTAACACAATGCGCGTGCAAAAGAAAACGAGAGAGGAAGTGAAAGAGAACCAACGAGCGGTGGCACCGTCTTCAGTTATCATGTCGTTGAACGGGCAGCCGATGGAACTCGATACGGTCGATGCGTTTGCAATCACGGACCGAATTATTTCTGAATTGCGGGACGCCGAGCGAGTTCGCTCGATTGGATTAGGAGATAGGGCTGCCGCGGAAACGTTGCATTTACGGCCAAAAGGCATGCGTACGAAAGAGCCGCCTAAGGTTGACGTCAATTTTTCCCCTGTCGAGTTTAGTTACGACTTTGAAAAGGACAAGCAGTACGAAAAGTGGACGAAGAGTTACTCAAAGTTTTTAAAAGCGATGATGCAATCGCACGGCCAAGGAGGGTTACCGCCGATTCGGCGAAACTTGATCAATATCGTTGCTATTGTTAACCTCGGGACTGCGGAAGGTATGGAAATTGTAAATGTGTTGGAGCAATACCGTAAAATGAATTTTCCGGTGAGATACGCCATCCTTGCAATTGGGAGCGACGACAAAACGCAGTTATTCGAAGACGACGATTACATGGGCGATGGTTTTGGTGAAGAGATTCCAGACGATTCGCTTCCAGAAGGGCAGACGTATTCAAATTTGGTCGCAAAGTGCGCGCATTATATTTTAGCGAAATACGGGCCCAAACCCATGCGCTCGTTTGTTGTCGATATCATCGGAAGTCGAGAACAGCTCGCTCCAGGCGACTACTTCTCGCCTCCGGTATTGGCGCCTCCAAAGTGGGAAGACGCGAGGTCAAGTTTCGTGCAAATTGCGCGAGCGATAGAAGTATCGAACGCGTCAGGTAAAGGAAAAGATAAATCCGTATCGGCGGCGGAAAGAAAAGAGATCATGGAACGCGTCATCAGAGAGTTGAACGACGTATTAGATAAAATGGAAGACGACAACGAGAAAGATGAAAGCAGAAGTTACAGCGAGGACGCGTTGAAAGCGAAACGAGCCGTCAAAAGTCGAGGACTTGAACCGAATTCTGTCTTGATCAACGGTGTCTACTACAATAGTGAAACGAGTCGAAGGACTATCGGCGCTTCTCTTTCTCGCGCTATGGGACATTTACTCGGCTCTGTCGTTCAAAATCTTCAACAAGCTATTCACACGAAGCAATTGAAGGAGGACATGGACGCTTACACTTTCGTGAACAAAGGCGCAGCGAAAAAGTTACGTCCAGAAGTTCAAGACGAATCCGCGTTTCCACCGAAATTTCTATCGGAAATCCCACATTCGTTATACGTCTCCAAAACATGGCTCGAAGGTGGTGCGCAAAATGAAGTAAAACCAGTGTCCATCTGGGTCGTCGCCAATCCGGATTGTGTTCTCGGTAAAGCGCAATTAATGGAAGCCATGACATTCTTGCGCTCTTCCTACGACGATCCAGATAATACTGAGGGTGGAGATGAAGAGGGCGTCGGTAAAGAGAATGTGGCGAAACAAACGCGTTTATTTTTCGTCAACCCGCAAATGAGCGACTCTGCGGAACCAACACTAGTAGCGCGCGCCGTTGTAGCCGCGACGCAGCTTACTAGTGCGCGCGAACGCATTCCGTCCCTCGTGTTGGAGTTGCTGAAAGATGGAGAAGGCGATCAAGACTTTATAGACCGTGCAGTGAGAGCATCGGGAGTGAAAGCGGATGAGTTTCAGAGAATCTTACGGAACGAAGAAACGATTGACGGCCTTTTGAAATTTCAAAGAACGATCAATGCGAAATATCTTGGGAACGCGCGACGCGCGTTTGTCGTCAACGGACGTTTACTCGATCCGGTTGTTTTAGAAACGGAGTTCGATGCTAGTGATTTGTATGTCGTCACTGAAGGAGATCTTGAAAAACGAGCGAACGATGCGCGAAAGATTGTCGAGCGCGACGCAAAGTCAAAGACGGATCCGAAGGATATGACCACGACAGTGCCGTTTCGTGTTGTTTCTGCCCGCATCGCATCTTTATCCCAATTTATCGCTAAGAGATACGAACAAGCCGCGACGAGAGGTGTCGTTGAATCGTTAGAGTTTCTATCTACGAACCGCACGGCATTCACTCTGGGGAAAGACGACAGTGGAGATGACGTCGCGATGGTTGAAATCGAAGTTATTCTCGATCCACTTTCTAAGGAGGCGCAGAGAATTGCCCCAGTTTTAAAAGTGCTCAAAGATTCGCTTGGTACTCATGCCTCGTTAAAGGTCATTATGAATCCGGTAGAAAAGTTATCGGATGTTCCGTTATCCTCGTATTTCCGATACTGCGCGCAAGACCTGGCGGATTGGTCGAAATCGCCCAAAGTTACTTTCGAAGCGGGAAGTTTGCCGGAGAGCAAAACGCTCACCGCACATCTCGACCATCCAGAGCCTTGGATGGTGACGACAAAAAAAGCTAAATACGATCTCGATAATTTAATACTGGAGAATGTGAAAGAAGATACGGTGTTTGCGGAGTATAGTTTGGAGAGCTTGTTGGTCACGGGACACGCGTTTGACGGGGACAATCCAAGAAATCCACCTCGAGGGACCCAAGTTGTTTTACAGAAGAAGTGGTCAATGACCGAAAATATCCAAGAACAAAACGAAGTTGAGGACAACACCATCGCGGGTACGATTATCATGGCTAACCTTGGTTACTTTCAACTCCCCGCATATCCCGGACGATTCGCCTTGGCGTTGAAAGAAGGACGCTCGCGAGACGTGTACGAAATGGTATCGACGAACTTAATTGATATTGACGACCGAACGAACACTTTTTCGAGCGGGCGCACGGATCCATCCAAGTTCAGAGCGGAAATAACCATCGCGGGCTGGAGTGGGAAAAGGGTCGAAATGAAACTGAGGAAACGCGCGGGATTTGAAATGGCGGATGTTTTGAGCGAGGACGACGACGAAATGGAGGAGAGCACAGGTGGTTTAGGCTCGAGAATCTCCTCCTTATTCGGAGGTAAAAAAAAGAAGAAGAAGAAACAAGTGCAGCTCGATGAAAACGGATTAGAAACTATTCACATCTTCTCCGTCGCCACCGGCCACTTGTACGAACGATTCCTCAAAATCATGATGGCGTCGGTGCGTCGCAACACGAAGAATCCGTTGAAATTTTGGTTCATCAAAAACTGGTTGAGTCCATCTTTCAAAGATTTCCTCCCGCATTTCGCGAAAAAGTACAACGTCGAATACGAATTGATCACGTATAAATGGCCAACCTGGTTGAACAAGCAAACGGAAAAGCAACGCATTATTTGGGCGTACAAGATTCTCTTTTTAGATGTCATCTTTCCGCTTTCGCTCGAGAAAGTTGTCTTTGTCGACGCCGACCAAATTGTTCGAGGCGACATGAACGAGCTGTGGAACATCGACTTACAAGGCGCTCCATACGGATACACCCCGATGTGTGATAATAACAAAGAGATGGAAGGGTTCAGGTTTTGGAAACAAGGCTTTTGGAAGACGCATTTGAGAGGCAAACCGTACCACATTTCCGCGTTGTACGTGGTTGATTTGAAACGGTTCCGAGAGTTAGCGGCGGGCGATCAATTGCGAGGAATGTACGACCAATTATCCAAAGATCCAGGTTCGTTGGCAAACTTGGATCAAGATTTACCGAATTTCGCGCAGCACCAAGTCCCAATATTCTCGTTGCCAATGCCGTGGCTTTGGTGTGAGTCGTGGTGTGGCAATGAAACGAAAGCGGCGGCGAAGACGATCGATTTGTGTAACAACCCGTTGACGAAGGAACCGAAACTCGTTGGAGCGGCGAGAATAGTGAGTGAATGGACTGAATTAGACGAAGAGGTTCGTGCGTACACCTCTGACGTGGAGCAGAGTAGTTTACTCGGTAAAACCACCAGAAAGCACGACGAACTCTAAAATTTTATTTGTTGATTAGTATACAATTTATAGCGTTGCAAGCTCAAACAATAGAGCATATGTTCGTAGGTTTCATTCATCCTTCCTTTGCTTTCCGCATATCCGCTATGGTCTCTTCCACCGACCGCTTATCTCTCTTCTCCCCTTCTCTCGCCACTCTTAACTCGGACAAGGCGTCACCGAAAGCCGGCGCCTTGTCCGTCAAACTTTCCTTCTTTCGAAACGCGAGCATCTCCCTCTTCGCTTTCTCCGCCTTCTCTCTTAAACTAATCTCCAACTGTTTCTTTTCCTCCTCTTCTTTCTTACTCAATTTATACACGCGCACGAATTTCATCGGGTCGCCGTTTTCGTCCATCACATCGTCGATTTCAATCGATTCTGAGTTTGTGTGCAACTCCGAGGCGCATCCGTGCGCGACGTCCCGCCACATCTTCACCATAGGTTGGAAACTGCCGTTAGCATTCGCGAAGAAAAGAAGAAGAAGAAGAAGAAGAAAATCACGTGATAGGTCAGTCGAAAAGTCTTCGACGAAACAAACGAAACGCTAAAAACGCACCTAAAAGTCACCGTCTCCTCCCCTTTCTTCGCCTCCCACTTCTCCACGACTTCGCTCTCGATTTTTTCCCTCACTTCTTTTTCAAACTTCTTCCTTTGCTCCAACGCGCGTTCCTGCGGCGTCATCAGCGAGCTTCGGTCTATCGCTCTGTTATCACGCGACGGACCTCCTCCGTTCGCCTCGACACCGCCCGAAGAAATACCTCTGTTTTTCTGTTGCTGTTCGCTCGTCTTCTTGATGTTCCCGAGTATGTTTCCGAGTAAGTTTGAAGAAGAGGAGGACGGCTTGTTGTTCTTTTTACCGGTTTTCCCGACGCCGCTGCTGCTGTTCCCTTTGAGGGAGAGCGAAGACGTGCCTCCTCCTCCTCCTCCCCTCGCCGCTCCCGGTCGTTTCATTTTCTTTTTCTCTCTCTCTCTCTCTCCCTTTTTAATGTACGCCTGTGCATGCAACGCAACGCTCGTCGTCTGGTCCTCCTCCCGTTAGAGAGAGAGAGAGAGAGAGAAGAGGGAAGAAGCGCGCGAAAGCGGAAGGAAGTGCGTCGTTCTTCGTTGGTACGCGAAACGTTTTTGAGATTTCTATTTTTAGGGTTTCATTGAAACCCTAAACCTGTATTTGCAGTCCTCGAAAAGCTGACGCAAAAACACAAAAAGGAAACAACGCGAGAAAAAAAGAAAAAAAAAATGGAGGAGGAAGAAGAACAACAACCGACGTCCCCGCACCCGGGCCCGGAAGCGTTTTCGCTCAAAATGCTCGTGGATTCGCGAAACGCCGGCGCAGTTTTAGGTACGCGCACGCACGGCGTGGTTATCTTTTAAATCGTGGCGTAAACGTTTAACGCTTCTTTTTTTCTTTCGTAAAGAGAAAAGCGAGAAGCGGGTTCGCGGATCGAAATTTTATCTCTATTCTAAAATTCCTTCCTCTGTTCTGACGCGTTGTCCCTTTTCTCTCTCTCTCTCTCTCTCTCTCTTTCGCAAAAAAACAGGCAAAGGAGGCGCGACCATCAACGAGTTACAAACGTCCACGAACTGCAGAATTCAGCTGACGAGAACGGGAGAGGTGTTCCCGGGGACGAGCGAGAGAGTGTTGACTTTATCCGGGGAATTACCATCCGTGTTAACGGCTGTGCACTTGATATGCACGAAACTGCAGTCGGAAACGAATAACAATAACAACAACAACAACGAAGAGAATCTTGAGAATGGTGATACTGGTCACCATAATAACAGCAACGATGGAGAAGAGAACAAGCAAACGCCGAAATGTAGACTAGTAATCCCGAACGCCGCGGCTGGGTGCGTCCTCGGAAAAGGAGGCGCGACGATAAAATCGTTCATAGAAGACTCCGAGGCGGAGATCCGATTGTCGAGTCAAAACCAAGCTCCCCCCGGGTGTCACGATCGAATTTTGACCATAAATGGGACAATTGGGCAGATTTTGAGGGCGGTGGCGTTGGTTGCGGCGAATCTATTGGAAGATCAAAATTACGCGACATTGGTGAAGAGGCAGAGTACGTATCGGCCGAGTTTGGACTACGGGAGAGGAAGAGGATCCATGGAGCACGGTAGAGGACATTATAACAACGTGGACCCACAAAACGTGGTTTCGGCGACTATGCAAGTAGATGATTCGAAGATGGGGCCGATTTTAGGCAAAGGAGGGAGGACGATTACGGAAATTCAGGTGAGTTCTGGGTGTAGGATCAAAGTGAGCGACCGAAACGATTTTGTCCCCGGTACGAATTTAAGGACGTTGCAAATCAGCGGTTCGGTGACGGGAGTGCAAATGGCGTGGGAAATGTTAGAGGAGAGGTTAAGGAAGATCGAAGCAGACAGCGTGCAATGAGAGAAACAAGAATTGAGAAAAAATAAAAAACGTATAGCGGGCTAGGCAAAATCAGAGAAGCAGAGAAACGAGAGACGCAAATTCTTTTTTTTTACGTAGTATCGATATAATAACAATTGGAATTAATAACTGTACCAAACTCTCTCACACACTCGCGAATAGCATTAATAAGTATCTCTGATTAATAATTTAATCGAAGACCTTGCACTCTTCGGCTCCCGGGTCAGACGCGCACAAGGCATCCATCGGGTCGGAGAAGTTCTCGACGCCAGTTCTTAACGCCTTGGCGACGATGAGCGTCAAGTCAACAACTCTTTGCGTGTAACCCCATTCGTTGTCATACCACGCGACAACCTTGACCATGTCGTCGCCCATGACCATGGTCAAGGCGGCATCGATCGTCGTGGAGACGTCGGTGCATCTGAAATCGACGGAAACCAACGGAGTGTCGGTGATGGCCAAAACACCCTTCATCGGGCCGTTTTGGGCCTCTCTGAACGCCGCGTTGACTTCTTCGGCAGTGACACCCTTCTTTTCAACGTTGACAACCAAGTCGACGATGGAAACGTTCGGGGTCGGGACTCTCAACGCGATACCGTTCAACTTACCCTTCAATTGCGGCAAGACCAACGCGACGGCCTTGGCGGCGCCAGTGGAGGTCGGCACAATGTTCAACGCGGCGGCACGCGCACGTCTCAAATCTCTGTGCGAGGCATCCAAGATTCTTTGGTCACCAGTGTAGGAGTGAGTGGTGGTCATGGTACCCTTGACGATGCCGAAGTTTTCGTCCAAAACCTTGGCGAACGGCGCCAAGCAGTTGGTGGTGCACGAGGCGTTGGAGACGATGTTGGCAGCCGGGTCGAATTGGTCCGCGTTGACGCCAACGACGTAGGTCGGGATGTCGTTACCCTTGGCCGGGGCAGTGATAACAACCTTCTTGGCACCAGCAGTGATGTGCTTGCCAGCGCCCGGGCCGTCGAGGAAGACACCGGTACCTTCGATGACGATGTCGATGCCCATTTCCTTCCACGGCAACTTCAACGGGTCTCTTTCCGCGACAACGTTGATGATGTCACCATCGACAGACATGGTCTTGTCATCGATAACCTTGACGTCAGCCTTGAACGTACCCAAGATGGAATCGTACTTGAGCAAGTGCGCAGCCGGCTTGGCGCCGCCGGATTGGTTGACGCAGACGACTTGGAGCGGGCAGTCCGGTCCGCGAGTCTTCCAGCATCGGACAAAGTTACGGCCGATGCGGCCGAAACCGTTGATTGCAACCTTGATCTTGTCCGCGGCGACAACGGTGTTGTTGACGGCAGCCTGCGTGTTGTGATTGATGGAACGATGAAAGATGGGTCAGTTTCATCTCACGTTTAAAAAAAAAAAATGGTGTGGCAAAAGCAAAAGCAAGAACAAGAAGAGAGTGGCATTTTTTTTGCTTTTTTTCTCCTCGCTCAAGGGGCAACATATCCACTCGATTTCTTCTTCCCTCGGGATCGATCTCTCTCTGCTCTTTCTTTCTCGTTCTCTCTCTCTCTCTCTCTTCCCTCCTCGCGGACGAAGAGCGCCCGAGAAAAGTTCTCTGAAATAACGCAGCCACGTCATC
>Ga0255767_1000985_pt1 | contig 25728 bp, 18 predicted proteins | sample 071ome_24_FD_179967 | JGI IMG/M metagenome (GOLD analysis project Ga0255767, IMG submission 179967) | Coastal salt marsh microbial communities from the Groves Creek Marsh, Skidaway Island, Georgia - 071402CT metaG (version 2) | ecosystem: Environmental > Aquatic > Marine > Intertidal zone > Salt...
CAGTGAGCGCTCGGTTTCGTAGATATATTTTTGGGTCGCCGTCCAACCCGTACCGCCATACTCGGCAGGCCAATTCGGGGCTACCCAGCCCTTGTCATAGAGCTTGCGCTGCCAATCTTCGATCGCGTTCTTGTACTCGGGCGATCGCAAACGCTTCTGCAGTTCGGGGGTAAAGGCTTCGTCAAAAAACTGGCGAACTTCGTCGCGAAAAGCCAGATCTTCGGGGGAATAGGCGGTATCCATTGTTCACCTCTCGATAGAGTGAAGCACCTGCCTCGCGGCAAGACGCGTTATTTTTGAATCTTGAGTATGTTTTCTGAATAAGGGGAATGTAGGCAAGTTGGCGGGTCATTGCAACCCTACCGCCGCGCGAAATCGGCGCTATTCAGTTCGTCAATGAAAAGGGTCAGTACATCAATGAAAAGAGCTTTCGCTGATATTCGGCCGCGAGGGGGTCGCCCTTGCCAATCGTTGCCAGCGTATCCAAAAAAACCTTTCGCGCCTCGCCGTCATCGAAGTCTTTATCTGCTTTAAGCACGGTCAGCAGGTGCTCAAGGGCCTCACGGTATTGCGCAACCTGACTCAACTGAATGGCCAGCTGAATGCGCGTCGCGTGGTCGTCAGGGTCATTGGCCATCGCCGCTTCCAGGGCCTCCACCTCTGGCGATCTGGCTGCCTCACGGCCCAACTCGATCTGTGCCATTAGCTGCTCATAGCGAGCGTCCTGATCTGCCAGCCGAATATCTCTCAGCAGGTTCTCTGCGTCGTCGAGCCGGTTCGCGGTGACCAAAGCCCCCGCATAGGCGAGGGTCATATCAAGCTTTTGGCCTGACTCCTCCCACGCGCCGCGAAACAGCGCCAAGGCGCCCGGAATGTCACCGTCCGCCAACAGCTGTTCCGCCTCAACCAGCGCGCCAGCTTGTGGAGACGGCAGGTGCTTGTCGAGCATCTCCCGCACCGCTGATTCGGGTTGCGCACCGGAGAAGCCGTCAACGGGCTGGCCATCCTTGATGACCATTACCGTGGGCAACGAGCGCACACCGAGCTGTTGCGCCAACATCTGCTGCTCGTCAGCGTTCACTTTGGCGAGCAGAAAGGTGCCCTGATACTCAGCAGCAAGCTTCTCCAAGATTGGTATCAACTGCTTGCACGGCTCACACCAATCGGCCCAGAAGTCGACCACCACGGGGCGGTTCATCGACTCTTCAATCAGTAGCTGCTGAGCATTGCTCTCATCGATATCAACAATATGAGCGGAGGCATTCATGATTCGATTTCCTGTTCTGCCAACACATCCTGCATGGAGTAACGACCGGGCGCCTGCTGCACCAGCCAGCAGGCGGCGCGGACCGCACCCTGAGCAAAGGCCATTCGCGAGCTCGCTCGATGAGTAATCTCCAAGCGCTCACCGTCACCGGCGAAAATCACAGTGTGATCACCCACTACGTCACCGCCTCGCACCGCATGAAATCCAATGCTCTTGCGATCCCTGGCGCCGGTTCGTCCCTCCCGGCCATGCACTGCCAACGCCGTCGCATCCTGTTCCAACGCTGACGCCACGGCGTCACCAAGGCTAAGCGCCGTGCCAGACGGGGCGTCGATCTTGTGCCGATGATGGGTTTCGATAATTTCAATGTCTACCGTGCCCGCCAATGCTTTGGCGGCCGCCTCGACCAGACGAAAGGTCAGATTCACTCCCGGCGCGAAGTTGGATGACTGGCAAAATGGCACCGACGCAACGGCTGCGGCAAGCGCATCAGCTTGGGTATCGGTAAAACCGGTGGTCCCCACTACCATGGGCAGATCTTTGGCGGCGCAAATGCCGGCATGCTGCAGCGTAGCCTCAGGCACCGTGAAATCAATCAGTACATCTAATTGGTCTGCGATGGCCGTCAGATCTGAGGTGATGAGCGTCCCCGAAGGGTCACCTCCCATCAGCTCTCCCATGTCAGCGCCCAGCAGTGATGACTCCGGACGCTCGATCGCCGCAACAAGCTGGCAGGCATCACCGCTTTCCGCGATCGCAGAGGCCAGCATTCTCCCCATGCGTCCCGCGGCGCCCGTGATACCGATGCGAATAGTCATCCGGTCATACCGTCAAAAAAGTTCTTCACGCCTTCGAACCAGCTGGTCTGACGAGGAGACTGCTGTTCTCCCCCTTCCCGGAGTGCCTTGCGGAAATCTTCAAGCAATGTCCGCTGCTCTTTGGTGAGGTTCACGGGTGTCTCAATCACTGCGCGACACAATAAATCCCCCACTGGCCCGCCGCGCACCGGCTTCACGCCCTTGCCCCGCAGTCGGAACATCTTGCCGGTCTGGGTTTCTGAGGGAATCTTGAGCTTTACCCGCCCATCAAGGGTCGGGACCTCGAGTTCCCCACCGAGTGCCGCATCGGCAAAGCTGATCGGGACCTCACAGTAAAGATGTCGTCCGTCGCGCTCGAACAACGCGTGCTGCCGGACCGCGATCTGAACAAACAAGTCCCCCGGCGGCCCACCTGAAGGCCCGGCTTCACCCTCACCGCTCAAGCGGATGCGGTCGCCGGTATCGACACCGGGAGGCACCTTCACCGAGAGCGTCTTGGTCTTCTCTACCAGACCCTGACCGCGACACTCGACGCAGGGATCTGAAATCGTCTGGCCACGACCCCGGCACTTAGGGCAAGTCTGCTGAACCTGAAAGAAACCTTGCTGGGTACGAACCTGTCCGGAGCCACCGCAGCTGCCGCAGGTGATGGGGCTACTTCCCGGCTTGGCACCGCTGCCGTCACAAGGCTCACAATGTTGCAGGGAGGGAACCCGAATCTCTGCTGTCGATCCGCGCACCGCGTCCTCCAGCGAGACCTCAAGGGTATAGCGCAGGTCAGAGCCCCGCTGCGGGCCTTGGCGCCGACCACCGCCGCCGCCACCAAAAATATCGCCAAACACATCGCCAAAAATGTCGGAGAAGCTGCCGCCTTGAAAGCCGCCACCACCCATTGAGGGATCAACCCCGGCGTGACCGAACTGATCGTAGGCACCGCGCTTTTCGACGTCCGACAGGACTTCGTACGCCTCGGTCGCCTCCTTGAACTTGGTATCTGCGTCAGCATCATCCGGGTTGCGGTCCGGGTGATACTTCATGGCAATTCGCCGGTAGGCCTTTTTTATCTCTTGATCAGAGGCCGAGCGGTCAACACCAAGCACTTCGTAATAGTCGCGTTTCGACATAAATCCGGCGTGGGTTTTTACAAACGCCACGCTCCCTCTTTAAAAGCCGACGCGGGTAGCATGGTTTTTGCCATGACCCGCGCCCACTCAATCGCTCTGTAAAGAGCTGGTTTTACAGCGCGGTGCCCGCGCCAGACTGTGCCCCAGTCGTCGGGTTATGCACGCTTGTCTTCTTTGACTTCTTCAAACTCGGCATCTACGACATCGCCCTGTTCCGCATCATCTGCTTGGGCTTGGGTACCGTCCATATCTGCACTGGCACCCTCAGCTTGTTGCGCCGCGTACATCTTCTGCGCAACCCCGCCGGTGGCTTCTGTCAGCTTCGTGGTCGCTGCTTCCATCGCCGCGGCATCATCGCTCTTAATCGCCTCTTCTGCTTCGGCGATCGCTGCCTCGATAGCGGATCGCTCGTCGTCACTCGCGTGCTCACCCGCTTCCTCGAGCGTCTTGCGCGCGGCGTGCACCATACCATCTGCGGTATTACGCGCGGCGACCAACTGCTCAAACTTCTTGTCCGCCTCGGCATTGGCTTCGGCATCCTGAACCATTTGCTCGATCTCGCCATCCGACAATCCACCTGAAGCAGTGATACGAATTGACTGCTCTTTGCCGGTGGCTTTGTCTTTGGCCGAGACATTGAGAATACCGTTGGCATCGAGGTCGAAAGTCACCTCAATCTGAGGCATACCCCTGGGCGCAGGTGGGATGTCTGCCAAATCAAAACGTCCCAGCGACTTGTTCTGGGTGGCCTGTTTACGTTCACCCTGCACTACGTGAATAGTCACTGCAGTCTGGTTGTCTTCAGCCGTCGAGAACACCTGCGACTTTTTAGTCGGAATCGTTGTGTTCTTCTCGATCAGTGGCGTGGCCACGCCACCCATCGTCTCGATACCCAGCGTCAGCGGCGTCACATCGAGAAGCAATACGTCTTTGACGTCACCGGCAAGAACCGCACCCTGAATCGATGCCCCCATGGCCACCGCCTCGTCGGGGTTCACGTCTTTACGCGCTTCCTTGCCGAAGAAATCCGCAACCGCTTGCTGCACCATCGGCATGCGGGTTTGTCCTCCGACCAGAATCACATCCTGAACTTCAGACGGAGACAGGCCAGCATCATCTAACGCAATCTTGACCGGCTCCAGCGACCGCTTGACCAGATCCTCGACCAACGACTCCAGCTTCGAGCGGCTCAGCTTTACCACCAGATGCTTTGGGCCGGTCGCATCAGCGGTGATGTACGGCAGGTTCACCTCGGTCTGCTGAGAGCTCGACAGCTCGATCTTCGCTTTCTCTGCGGCTTCCTTCAGACGCTGCAATGCCAGCGGATCGTTGTGCAGGTCGATGCTGTTTTCCTTCTTGAACTCGTCGGCCAGAAACTCGATGAGCCTCAGGTCAAAGTCCTCTCCGCCCAAAAAGGTATCGCCGTTGGTCGCCAGCACTTCAAACTGATGCTCACCGTCCACTTCGGCAATCTCAATAATGGAGATATCAAATGTGCCGCCGCCGAGGTCATAGACCGCTACAGTGCGATCGCCCTGAGCCTTGTCCATACCGTAGGCAAGCGCCGCAGCGGTGGGTTCGTTAATGATCCGTTTGACCTCAAGACCCGCGATGCGGCCAGCATCCTTGGTTGCCTGACGCTGCGAATCATTGAAGTAGGCCGGCACAGTAATGACCGCTTCAGTCACCGCCTCGCCGAGATACTCCTCTGCGGTTTTCTTCATTTTGCGCAGCACTTCAGCGGACACCTGAGGCGGCGCCATCTTGTCGTCGTTCACTTGTACCCAGGCGTCGCCGCTTTCGGCCTTAACGATCTGGTAAGGCACCATCTTGATGTCTTTTTGCACCACGTCGTCGTCAAAGCGACGACCAATCAATCGCTTTACAGCGAACAGTGTATTCGTTGGATTGGTGACGGCCTGCCGCTTGGCGGATTGACCTACCAGAATTTCGCCGTCGTCGGTATAAGCGACAACCGACGGCGTCGTTCGGCCGCCCTCGGCGTTCTCGATGACTCGGGGCTTGCCGCTCTCCAGTACCGATACACAGCTGTTGGTCGTACCCAAGTCGATGCCAATAATCTTGCCCATGTCTGTTTCTCCTATCGGCCGGTCTCGGTGACCAGCGTGCTTCCTAGATTCTTGAGATGGGGGCACTTGATGTGATTTCAAGTGACGCCCGGTTTAAGCGGGTGATTCAATCGCCGCTGGGCGCCTTCGACACCATCACCATTGCGGGGCGTAACAATCGCCCATTGAGCAGGTACCCCTTTTGCATCACGGCCACTACCGAATTGGGCTCGACATCGGGTTGGTCCACCATACTCATGGCCTGCGCAGTCTCTGGGTCAAACGGCTGACCGGTCGGATCAACCGGCTCCACGCCGTATTTAGCCAATACATCCATGAAACCTTTGCGAGTCAGCTCAATGCCCTCGGTCAAGGCGCCCTGACCTTGTTCATCGCCGCTGGACTCCAGTGCGCGCTCAAGGTTGTCGACAACGCTGAGCAGATCTCCGCAGAAGCGCTCCAGCGCAAACTTGCGCGCCTTCTCAATTTCTTGCTCAGCGCGACGCTGCACATTCATCGCATCGGCCTGTGCTCTGAGTGCAGCATCCTTTGCCGCCGCCAGCTCCTCTTCCCAGTCCGGTGCGGCCTCTATGTCTTCCGAGGGCTCCGCTGGCGCATCATCCGGCAGACCCGACTCCTCTCCCTCGGGCGTATTCGCCGCATAGGCTTGCTCAACCTCGGTGTTCTGACTGTTCAGGTCTGCGGGCTCTTCGGTTTTCTCGTCCGCCATGGGTACTCTCCGGTTGCTCACAATGCGTTTTACTGCGCCCTGTAGGTGTGGCGCGAGGGCAGTAAAGCCCGTCCCGTCTTCGATGTGGGGCGTCGCGCTGAGTTTTCAAGGGCAAACGCGGTTTTTTTGGTTATTTATCCGCCGCCCAGCCGATTTACGTGGCTTCGCCCTGAATGGAGCACCTGACAGCTCATCAACCGGGCCGTAGCGCTTTTTGCGGGTTGTATCCGCATGCGCGCTGCGCTCAACGTGGCGAGCGGTGCAGTGTGAGTGGAGGCAAAAGTTGAAAGAGAATGCGCTGACCCAGACGGTCTCGTGAGCGCAGCGCTATTTGGACAGGGCGGCGCTCAGCATACGGGCAGTGACATCCACAATAGGAATCACGCGCTCATAGGCCATTCGAGTCGGTCCAATGACGCCGAGCACGCCGAGTGACTGGGAACCCTGCGCGTATGGGGCGGTGATCACGCTGAAATCGCCGAACACATCAAAGCCGGCCTCTTCGCCAATGAAGATCTGGATGCCGTCGGCCTGTGAGCAACGCTCCAGCAACTCCAACAGGTCGCGTTTACGCTCAAACGCGTCAAACAACTCTCGCAGCTTCTGCATGTCTTCCGGAGACGCCTGATTCAACAGGCTCGCTTCCCCGGCGACCACGACATTCTCAGATTCCTGATCGGCATCGATAGCCGCCTGAGCGAGCTCCAGAGCCGCTTCCAAGTAATGATCAATTCGGGCGCGCGCCTCTGACATCTCACGAACAATATGACTTTTGACCTCGGACAAATCATTGCCCGCGTAACGCTGGTTGATCAGATCGGCGGCTGTTCTGAGCTGCTCCTCGCTCATCGGCCGCTGCATCTGCACAATACGGTTTTGCACTTCACGCTCGTTGATCACCAAAATCACCAATACACGATCACCCGACAGTGGCAGAAACTCGATTTGCCTGAGTTGGCTGGCAGCGGGTTTGGGCACGGTGACGATGCCCGTTTGATACGTCATCTGGGCCAGCAGATTAGAAGCCGACTGCACCAGCTCGCCCGCACTCCTGTTGGGATCCAAACCGGCGTGCAAGGCCGATACTGCGCCCTCCTCTACTGGCCCGACTTGAAGCAGACTGTCGACAAAAAATCGATAGCCTTGTGCAGTCGGCACGCGTCCGGCGGAGGTATGCGGGGATGCGAGATAACCCAAGTCTTCCAGCTCTGACATGATGTTGCGCACGGTGGCGGAGCTGACGGCTAGCCCACTCTGGCCCTGCAGATTCTTGGAGGCAACGGGCTGCCCCTCGCGAATATGCATTTCCACAAGCGTTTTCAGGAGCGACGAGGCGCGCGGAGACAAAGCTTCCAAGAGTGACCTCTTATGCATCAAGGGTGTTGTTTTAGCACAGCCCCCAACTTCAAAAAAGCATTCTAAAAACGCAACTCGCCTGATTTTCGATACGTGCGGGGGATCAGGGCTGATACGCTCCCTTGAGATGTTCACAGCCATCCCCGACTGCGCTATAACAGACCCATTCTCCATGCGCGTTCAACCATGCTGACCCATCTCGCCATTCAGGACTACGCCATTGTCGATCTCCTTGAGGTCGATCTGAATGCGGGTATGACCTGCATTACCGGTGAGACCGGCGCGGGCAAGTCCATCATGCTAGACGCCTTGGGTCTCTGTGTGGGAGACCGGGCAGATTCCCGCGCCATCCGCCCCGGGGCAGCAAAAACCGACATCGCAGCCAGTTTTGACGTCAGCAACAACACGCGGGCCAAAATCTGGTTGGCTGAGCGCGATCTGGAGACGGCAGGAGAGTGCATCCTGCGCCGCACCATTACGGCCGAGGGCCGCTCCCGAGCCTATATTAACGGGTCGCCTGCCACCCTCGCTGACTGCGCAGATCTGGGCCAGCTGCTAGTCGACATTCACTCACAACATGCCCATCAATCCCTGTTGCGCAGACCGACCCAACGCAGCCTGTTAGATACCTATGCTGGAGCAGAGGCTCTCGTGGTAGAGGTCAGCGAGACCGCGCAACGCTGGCGTGTACTCGAGGAGGAGTATGCCCGGTTAGCGGGCAAAACCGATGAATCCGACGCGCGCAAAGCACTTTTGAGTTACCAAATTGCCGAAATCGAGAGCCTTAATCCCGGCGTCAACGAGTTGAGCGAACTCGAAGCGACGCACAAAACGCTGGCCAACGCCGCTTTCATCATCGACAGCGCCAATGACCTTGCGGCGGGCTGTGAGACCCAGAGAGACCAACTTGCTCGCCTGGTCGCACTGGCCAATGACGATCGCCTCACAACCGGCGCCACTGATAACCTCCGCGAAATGCTGCAGTCAGCGCTGATACAGCTTGATGAGGCGCAAGCAGAAACCGCTCGCTTCGCCGAATCGATCGAACTCGACCCGGAGCGCCTTAAAACCACTGAAGAGCGGCTGAGCGCATTGCACGACCTGTCACGCAAACACCGTGTGCCCGCAGATCAGCTTCCCGAACTGCTGACTTCGCTGCAGGGCGAGCTGGATGCCCTTGCCGGCGGTTCAGACCACCTTGAGGCGTTGGAGCAGGCACTCCAAGACACGGCACTGGCATGGCAGACCCACGCTAGAGCGCTGTCTGCCAAAAGACAGCAGGCCGCCGGCCAACTGGCACAGCGGGTGATGGACGCACTCAGTAGACTGGCAATGGCGAAGTGTGTATTCGAAATTGCATTGATTCCGTTCAAAGATGAGCATCCCGATCCGCGCGGGGCAGAGGACGTGGAATTTTTGATTGCGACCAACCCGGGCGCATCGCCGGGCCCCCTCAATAAGGTGGCCTCGGGAGGTGAGCTGTCGCGGATAAGCCTTGCCCTTCAGGTTGTTGCCGCCGATACGGCAACGTCACCCACCATGGTGTTTGACGAGGTCGACGTCGGTATCGGCGGCGGCGTCGCCGAGGTCGTCGGCGAGTTACTCCAGCAGTTGGGGGGCAGCAGTCAGGTTCTGGTAGTCACCCATCAACCGCAGGTTGCAGCGAAAGGACACCAGCACCTGCTGGTCACCAAGACGGGAGAGGACTCGGTTCACACTGAGCTCACTGCGCTGTCAGGCGAAGAACGGATTGAGGAAGTGGGTCGCATGCTTGGCGGTGCTCGCCTGACAGAGAGCACGCTGGCTCACGCCAGAGAAATGCTGGAAAGTGCCTAGGCGTCGGACTTCTTGCGGACGTAGAGCACTAACGAGTGATCGATAATTTCGTAGCCGTGTTGCTCAGCAATCAAATGCTGACGGCGCTCGATTTCTTCGTCGATAAACTCGATAACCTCGCTGGTATCCACGTCGACCATGTGATCATGGTGATGGTCTGAGGCCATCTCAAAGACAGAGTACCCAGCCTCAAAGTTGTGGCGGATGATGAGCCCGGCGCTCTCAAACTGTGTCAACACCCGGTACACCGTGGCCAATCCAATATCTTCTCCCGTGTCACGCAAACGCTGATAGAGGTCCTCGGCACTAAAGTGATCGCCTTGGCCAGCAGCATCACTGAGCATCGACAGAATCTTCAGCCGTGGCGCGGTGACTTTCAGCCCGGCTTTTTTCAGTTCGCGATTTTCCGAGGCCATACCTACGCAGTTCTCTGACGGGGTAATTTGCGGGTATCATGCCAGCCCCGGTTCATCCATGGAAGCGAACGTGTCCCGAACAACCCCATATCTCAATACAGCATTGGCTGGCTGCATCGTGATGCTATTGGCAGGGTGCGGCAGTAATTTTGGGTTTCCGGGTGTTTACCGAATCAATGTCGAACAGGGCAATGTGGTCACTGAAGAAATGGTCGAGCAGCTGCGACCCGGACTCAACCGGCGGCAGGTGCGCTACATCATGGGCACGCCGCTGATTGAAGACGCCTTCCATAATGACCGTTGGGACTACCGCTATCTGCTCCGAAACGGCAGTGAAACCCTGTCCACGACGCAACTGACCCTGTGGTTTGAGGGTGATGAACTGGTTCGCGCAGAGGGCCCGGACGCGCCCGATTGGGGTAATGATCAGTCGGACTCTGACGCCTTAGAGGCAGCCTCCGAGGCCTGATCACTCTCGGCACGCGCGGCTTTGGCCTTCGCGGCGCGCGCCTTGCGCACTTCCTTAGGATCAACCAGCAGCGGACGGTATATTTCTACGCGTTCGCCCTCTTCCAACACGCGATCTGCGGTCACGGACTTGCCCCACACGCCCAATTTGAGGTCGCCGTCGAGCGATAACTCGTCGAAAACTGTGTCCAACTGACTTTGCTGCACAGCCTGCATCGCAGTGGTGCCCTCGGGCACTTTCAGTTTCACGATGCGCTGCTTGGCGGGCAAGGCGTAAGCCACCTCTACTTGAATCTGGCTGCTCATGCGGATTGGCTCAGTTGCTGGTTGGCTCGCGTGACAACAGCATCGACCAAATCAGACGCCACTCTGTCAAACAGTCTGCCTGCCGCTGCGTTGGCAAGCCCACTGGCCAGCTCAAACTGCAATCGGAGCGAAGTTTTGCACGCCGACTCGCCCAGCGCCCTGAAGGTCCACTCTCCCGAGAACGTCTCAAAGGGGCCGTCGACCAGCATTAGCGCCATGCGCTCCGGAGGGTGGAGCGTATTGCGGGTGGTGAAGCCATGACTAAGCCCTGCGCGGGACAGTTTGAGGGATGCCGTCACGGTGTTGTCTCGCTGCTCGAGTATCTCTGCGCCAACGCACCCATCGAGAAATTCTGGATACCGTTCGATATCAGCTACCAGAGCAAAGATCTGCTCCGCGGCATAGGGCAACAGCGCGCTGCGCTCAATCGTCGTCATGTGCTGAGTGTACCTAACATGGCGCCGACGGGGTGAAATCGGTCAGGCAGTGCCCCACAGGAACCAGAGAACGCTGGCAGGTGGCACGAACCAGCGCAACGCCCACCACCAGCACCGGAATAGCCAGAGAGGCTCTCTATATAACTCTCCTCGCAGTACTGGCCTGGGCATCAACCATCCAACGAAAATAGAGAGCGACAATACGCTGGCGGGTAGCAACCACTGAGCGGCGAGACTCCCTAACTGGAGTACCGGCACCTCGGTGGTAAATAGCGATACCGCCGCAATCACCGCGGCTAACGTCGAGGTGAGTACGGCACCGCTGACCCGGCCCAGCCCCCACTCGCTATCTATCAACATGACAACGGGCTCCAGTAACACCACCGAGGCGCTCCAGGAAACCAGCGCCAATGAGCCAAAAAGCAGCGCTCCATAGGTTTCACCCAAGGGTAAATTGGCAAAGGCATAGGGCAACCCCACAAAAACAGCTGCGAGCCCTTCTACTGGCGCTACGTTAGATTCGAACAGCAGTGCCGAGAGGATGACAGCGGTGATCACCATAAATGTGCTGTCCAGCACGGCAACCGCCAACACAGAGCGTGCCCAAGGCAGGCCCGGCGGCGCCTGCGCGCCAAGCGCCATGCCCACGCCGACACCGGCACCCAGAGTGATACCTGCTGCGCCCAAGGCTTGCCAGAACGCGTTCAGGCTCCATTCACTCGATTGTCTGGTGAAGAGAAAGTCCTGCACGGGCCGCAAGTCGGTATGGACGAAGACGAAATCCAGCACCCCAAAGAGTGTGACCGCGACTACCGGCAGACAGCCCCACGCCAGTAAGCCCATGCCTGCCCTAATGCCTAATGCAGACAGCGCCCCTGCCGCCCCCAGTGCCGCAAGCACCAGCATGAACTGTGCGGGCCGGTCCTCAACAAACACCATAAATACAGCTGCAACATCATTGGCACTTGCTGAGGCTAAAGCGCCTGAGTAGAGCGCGCCGGCCCAATGCCAGCACCACACCGCGGAGAGCGCTGCGACTGTCGCCAAAATTAATGACAGGACAGCTTGCGCCATGCCCAAAAAACGCCATCTGGAGTCGACGCTCGCGGCACTTGCCGCCCAGTGCAATGCCAAGCCAGGCGATCCTCTGCCCAGGCTGCCAATGACCACCTCAGCAATCAGAACCGGTGCGCTGAGCAGCAGCAGCGCAGCCATGTAACTCAGAAAAAAAACGGCGCCACCGTGCTCGCCCATCAAAAACGGCATCCGCTGCAGGTTGCCCAGTCCCACCGCAACCAGCGTCAGCGTCAGAACCAAGGTCGTGCGGGCGCGCCAGGGCTGGGGAATGTTGTCATCCAGCATCCGTCTATCTCCGCCAGTCGGTTACTGTCGGATAAGGACGTAAGAATACCGGCGCGGCAGAAAGTGGGCGCCCGTATAATGAAGCCATGGCGAAATCCAAACGCAACAAACCATCTGACAATACCATCGCCCAGAATAAAAGAGCACGCTTCGACTACCACTTGCTGCAATCTTTCGAGGCGGGGGTATCGCTGGCGGGATGGGAGGTCAAAGCACTGAGAGCCGGCAAGGTCCAGCTCACGGACAGCTATGTCTTAATGAAAGATGGCGAAGCGTTTTTGCTAGGCGCCAACATCACGCCACTGGACACGGTCTCAACCCACTTTGTGTCGGACCCGACTCGCACTCGTAAGCTGTTGCTGCACAAAAAAGAGCTTGCGCAAATCAATGCAGGCGTGACGCAGAAAGGCCAGACCTGCGTGTGCACCGCGTTGTACTGGAAGGGACACCTGGTCAAAGCACGTATCGATCTGGCGCAGGGTAAGAAGTTGCACGACAAGCGGGAATCTGAAAAAGACCGCGATTGGCAGCGACAAAAAGCGCGCATCGTTCGTGACAACGTGAAGCAATAGTCAGCTCCAGAAAAGGGCCTTGAGGGAGATAGATAAACCGATCACGATACACAGGCCCACCACGAAGGGGCGGTAGGCGGCGCCAGCAAACCTCGCAAATGCCCAGTTACCGATTCGATTTCCCAGCCACATGGCGGGCAAGGCGATCCAAAGCAGTTGAAACGGTTTGGGGGTAATCAGACCCGCGACGCCAAACATCACCAGCGACACTAGGCTGGAGCACCAGAAGAACATCATGAGAAAAGCCCGCGACTTGACCGGGTCCGAGATCGTGGCAACGACATAGAGGATTACCGGCGGCCCGGGAATCGCAAAAGCGCCGTTCATCAGCCCCGATGCCACTCCGGTCGTCAACGAAACGGGCGCAGATGCTGGCCGTTCACTGGGATTGAACCGTGACAGTGCGGCCGACGCGATCACCACCGAGATGCCGATCCAGAGCTGAAACTCGTTGACGGACAGCGAAGCCAAAAACCAAACACCCACGGCGGTACCGATCACACTCCCAGTCACCATCGGCCCGGCTGGCGCCGCGGGAAACAAACGCCACCAGGATCGATAGCTGAGTAACCCCAGTAGCAGGGCCAGCGCGGCACTGAGTACGACGGCATCACCCGGCAAAAGAAAGAAGGAAAAGGCCGGCACCACCAACATGGCGAAACCGAACCCCGTAAAGGCGCGAATGAGGGCCGCCAGGCCAACGGACAACGCGACTAATAGACCCTGATCCCAGGGCACCTGCAACAGTTGCACCAGATTCATTGTGTCAGCGACTCGTGGGCCAAGCGGACCGTCGCGCCCAGCTCTATCGCACCGCCCTCCAGCACTTTCGCACACAGACCACCGTACCCGAACATGGCGACGAAGCCGCCGGGGCCCAGCTCTGCTTCCATACGCGCACAGGGATGACACAGCTGCGTGGCCTCGAGCAAGGCGTCACCGACCCAAAACCGCTGTCGGCGCAGGGCATTCAGGTTCAAGCCGGCAATGACAATATTACGGCGGAGTCTGGCGGGATCGAGATGCGCTATCCCGAGCTGTGCAGCAATTTGGCCAATAAACTCCCGCGAGATCAGCGTGACTTGACGACCAGAACCGGGGGTTTTGGACATGCGGTGGTCACCCTCCAGCCCCAGATCCTCGACCGCCCGAGCGCGGGTTTGTGGCTGCAAGGGCTCCCGACGTCTAGGGCGAACGCCAATCCACTCCACTCTGCCCTCCCCAATCGTGCCGAGGTACCGATCTAGAGGGGTTTTGCGCTCAGACATGACCAATTCCTGCCGCGTGAGGATAGGGGGCGATTCACAGGACCAACCTAGCTTGAGATCAAGACCGCCGGGATCACAGAGCATAACCCCGACGCGGCGGGTGAGCACAGGGCTGGGGAAGAGTGAGCTCGCAGGATCTCGCTGTCCCGGCGTCACCACTGATGGTTTCGTCTCGTCAAAACAAGTGATCCGCTCGGTAATAGTTGGCGTAACCCGAACAGTCAGTGTCTACAGGCCGCTTGCGAACCGCAAAGAAGGCCACTCTGGGGATGACTCTGTCGCTTCGGGCATGCCGTATCGCCGGAAACACATTGGAGTGCGCGTCTGCAAGCGACCGGTTATATCCGGGGCTTGTCAGTCTGCGCCTTTCGAGAGAGAGGAGGCGTTGTGACACATCACGACGATAACTGGGGCATCCTGAGCTCCCAGCAAGACGAAGATCAGGCACGCTCACAGGCGGTCAGCAGTCCCGCTGACTACCACGCAGGCATCGCAGCACGAGAATTGCATTGGTTTGATGCGAGCCAGAGTCAGTGGGTATCCAAAGACAGTTCTGGTAATTGGAAAGGCTGGGGTAGCACGACAGCCACAAACGCCGAAGTCGACGCCGATTGGGCGCCCTGGTCTGCCGCGCTCGACAGCTCTGCAGCGCCGTTCTATCGCTGGTTTGTCGATGGTCAGACCAACGCCTGCTTCAACCTGTTAGACCGTCATGTCCTCTCAGGTCGCGGCCACAAACAGGCGCTCGTCTTTGAGGGCGACCGCTGGGACCCCTCTAAAAACGATGGCCGCGGCGGCCCCGTTTTTGAGCAGCGGCTGAGCTACCGCGAGCTCCTGATCGAGGTTGCGCTCCGCACGCGCGCATTGAAAAAACTGGGTTTGGCCGCCGGCGACCGAATCGCACTGAACCTGCCCAATATCCTTGAGCAAATCTTCTACATTTTGGCCGCTCAGCGCTTGGGTGTTATCTACACCCCGGTTTTTGGCGGTTTTTCAGCGAAAACCCTCTCGGATCGTATTCACGACGCGGGCGCCAAGGTGGTCATTACCGCAGATGGCGGGTACCGCAATGCAGAGGTCGTCGCCTATAAAAGTACCTATGCTGATCCGGCGCTGGACAACTACGTGCCGCGACCCGCAGCGTTAAAGGCGCTCTCTGAGACACTGCAATCTCGACTGCCGGCTGACGTTGCCGAGCGGCTTGAAACTCAGGTTGCCGACGCCGTCTCAGGCGAGATTACTTTGGAGCGCGCCGATGTGATGCGCGAACTGGGTTTGGCGCTCGAGCGTGAGCGCGGTACTGCCCCGGAAATTATCGCGGAACTGCGGACTACCGTGGCCAGCGAACTGGCCAACGTTGGCCACGCTGTCAGCAACGTGATCGTTGTCCGCTACACGGGTAATGACATTGTTGAGCACAGCCGCGACAGCTGGTCCCACGACCTGGTCGCAGAGGTCGAAGCCGACATGCTGGCCGATGCGGGTGTTGCGGATCGTGACGCGCTAGATGCGCTCGACGACAGCGCATTCTGGAAAGCGATCGGTTCAACCATTCCCGCAGTGCCCGTGGAGGCCAACTGGCCGCTCTTCATTATTTATACGTCGGGCTCAACCGGGAAGCCCAAGGGCGTGGTGCATACCCACGGTGGCTGGCTGTCGGGCATCACCCACACCATGCGCACCGTCTTTAATGGCGATCAAGATGACTGCCTGTATGTCATTGGTGATCCAGGCTGGATTACCGGTCAATCGTATCTGATCGCCGCACCCCTGGCCTTCGGGATGTCTACTGTGATCGCCGAGGGTTCGCCGCTGTTCCCGCACGCCGGCCGCTTTGCCTCCATCATTGAGCGCAACAACGTTACGCTGTTCAAGGCGGGCTCCACTTTCTTAAAAGCAGTGATGACCGACCCGGCCAGCACGCAAGAAATGTCGCGTTACGACATGTCGACATTGAAAGTGGGCACGTTCTGCGCCGAGCCCGTATCGCCGGCGGTGCAGAAGTTTGCAATGGAGAACATCTGCTCTCATTACATTAACTCCTACTGGGCAACTGAGCACGGTGGCATCGTCTTCTCCTGTCCTTGGGGTGACTTTAAGCCGCTGGAGGCGGACGCCAAAACCTGGCCCCTGCCTTGGATTCAGGCACAGGTGCGCATTGTTGAAGAGACCAGTGACGCCGGCACCGTGAGCCAGTGGCGAGAGGCCGAGGCCGGAGAAAAAGGCGAGCTGGTTATTACACAGCCCTACCCCTATCTCGCACGCACACTGTGGGGAGACGGCGACACGCTGGGCTCCAGCGAGTGGCGCGGCGATATCGACCGGTTCACCGAAGTCTATTTCAGTCGCTGGGACGGGGAGCTGACTTACACCCAGGGTGATTATGCCCGCCGGGGTGACGAGGGCGCGTTCACACTACATGGTCGTTCAGATGACGTGATCAACGTCTCAGGTCACCGGATCGGTACCGAAGAGATCGAAGGGGCAATTCTGCGCGACAAAACGCTGCGACAGGATTCTCCGGTGGGTAACGTGGTTGTGGTCGGTGCACCCCACGACGAGAAAGGCGAGACGCCAGTGGCGTTTTTGGTCGCCGCTGCAGGTAGAAAGCTCTCTGACGAGGACTTGTCTCGCCTGCAAAATCTGGTCCGCACCGAAAAAGGCGCCACCGCCGTACCGTCAGATTTCTTGGTCGTCTCGGCCTTCCCTGAGACACGATCAGGCAAGTACATGCGCCGCACCCTGCGCGCCATCTTGCTCGACCAGCCTTTGGGCGATTTATCCACGCTCCGAAACCCCGAGTCTGTAGAAGAAATTCAGGGTGCCGTTGCGCAGTGGCGTGACTTCGGCCGACTGGCCGAGGCGCGACAGATTATTCAGTCTTGGCGCTATCTGCGGGTTGAAACGCACCGCCTGGACGACAATCACAAAGTGGCACTGCTGGTGATTAACCACCCGCCGGTCAACGCGTTGAATGAGCGGACCCTTGACGAATTGCACACCGTGGTGCAGCAGCTCGAGCATCAGGACGATGTCGACGCGGTAGTCATTACCGGCGCGCGCGGCGCGTTTGTCGCGGGTGCTGACGTGAAGGAACTGCTGGAGGTCGGTGAGGCCGGCGATCTTGAATCGGCACGCACACCGCCCAACGCGGCACAGGCGGCGTTTGCTGCACTGGAGCAGCTCGGCAAGCCGGTCATCGCGGCGGTGAATGGCCCCGCACTGGGCGGCGGTAACGAGCTGGTGCTGGCCTGCTCTTACGTGATTGCCGCAGAGCACGCGCAGTTCGGCCAGCCGGAAATTAATCTGAATCTACTACCGGGCTACGGCGGCACACAGCGACTGGTGCGCAAATTACACCGGCGACGTGGCGAAGCCGGCATAGCCGAGGCGCTCCGCCTGATGGTGAGTGGCCGCAATATCTCCGCCGCGGAGGCGATCGATTGCGGTCTCGTGGACGAAGTTGTCACGGAATCCGCAGCCTCACCTGTTGAGATCGCCATGGCGCGCCTGCGGGACTACGTTACCAACAATGGGCCGTTAGCGGCGGCACAGGATGAGCACCAAAAGGCGCTTGCGGCGCGCGACGTGGCCGTTCCTTATTCCGAGTCCATCCTTGAGCAACCGGCGTTGCGCCAAGCGCTGGCGCAGATTCGTGCTAGTGGTCGCGGAAAGCAGGTTGCGCGCGTGCTAGACGCCGTCGCAGTGGGAGCAGAAAAAGGCCAGTCCGCTGGGTTGTTGCATGAAGCAGAGCTCTTTGCCGAAGCAGTCTGCGACCCTGAATCGGGGCCTACCGGGATCACCGCGTTCCTTGAGAAGCGCAGTGCGCCACTCCCGACGCAATACGCAGAGGTGCCCCCAACTGCCTCTGGCGAGCAGGTCGATGAATTGCTGGCATCGGGCGAACTGCTGCCCATGGGCGCGAGTTTCTTCCCGGGCGTGACACCGGTCCCACGTTACCAGTATGGCTATGGTGTGCCTAAGTCAGCCGAAGACGGCAAACCCGCACACGGTGATCCGGTCGACGCCGAGATCAAACTGATTTTTGAGACCCCAGAACCGGAGCCTAACGAGGCGCTGGTTTATGTGCTGGCCTCCGAGATGAACTTCAACGACATCTGGGCTATCACCGGTATCCCGGTGTCGCCTTTCGATGCGCGCGATGCTGACGTGCAGGTCACAGGCTCTGGCGGCGTGGCCATGATTGTCCGCCTTGGTAGTGAGTTAATCGCCGAGGGCCGCTTGTCAGTCGGCGACGTCTGCACAGTGTACTCGGGTCAGAGTGAACTGCTTTCCCCCGACCAAGGCCTCGACCCCATGGCGGCTGACTTCCGCATTCAAGGTTATGAGCGCAACGATGGCAGCCACGCCCAGTTCCTGACGGTGCAGGGCCCGCAGCTACATCCCAAACTGCCCAGCCTGAGCTTTGAAGAAGCGGGCTCTTATGGCCTAACGCTGGGCACGATTCACCGTGCGCTATACCACACGCTCGATATTGAGCCGAACAAGCGGCTGTTTGTAGAGGGCGCCTCGACGGGTACCGGCTACGACTGCCTTCGCAGCGCCGTGAGCAGTGGCCTCACCGTGGTGGGAATGGTCTCTAACGCAGAACGTGCCGCACGGGTTGAAGCCGTGGGTGGTGCCGCCGTCGACCGAAAGGATCCGCAGTGGGCGGACGCCTTTACACCCGTACCCGATGACTCGGCTGAGTGGGCAAATTGGGAAGCGCAAGGCGCAGAGTTTGTCGCCGCGACTGAAACCGCTGCCGGTGGCAGTGTCGACTACGTCGTCTCCCACGCAGGCGAGACAGCCTTCCCCCGCTCTTTCCAGACACTGGGCGAAGGTGGCGTACTGACTTTCTATGGCGCCTCTTCAGGCTATCGCTTCACCTTTATGGGTAAGAAAGGCAGTTCGAGTCCATCTGAGATGTTCACGCGCGCAGGATTGCGTGCGGGTCAGAGCCTATTGATTGTCTACGGCCCCGGCGCCGAAGACGGCATTGTCGACCGTGTTGCGATCGAAGCGATTGAAGTGGGTTGCCAGCGCGGCGCGCAAATCGCCGTTTTGGTGGATACCGTCCCGCAGCGTGAGTTCGTCAACTCCCTTGGCTTTGGTGCGCAAGTAAAAGGTGTCGTCAGTCTTGAGGAGATCGAGCGGCGGCTAGGTGATGACTACGACCCACCCGGGCCATTTGCGCAGATGCCCAATCCCTTCACCGAGTCGCAAGCGTTTAAAGAAGCCGTCCGGTTGTTCTCTGACCGCACGCTAAAGCCAATTGGTTCGGCGATCGCACCCTTCCTGCGCAACACGCTCGACAAGCGCGGCCTGCCTGATGTGGTCTTCGAACGTGCGGGTCGCGACGGCCTCGCCCTCGCCACCTCACTGGTGAAGCCCAATGTGGGCAAGGTTGTTTACGCCGAGGAACTGAGCGGACAGCGCTTTACCTTCTATGCGCCGCAGGTGTGGATGCGTCAACGCCGCATCATCATGCCGAGCGCAGAGATTCGCGGTACGCACCTCAACACGGCGCGTGAGTTTGCCGAAATGCAGGAACGCATTGCCGCGGGTCAAATCGATGTGTTGCCGCCGCTGGCGCGACCCATCGAAGACATCGCCGAGATCCATCAGGCGATGTGGGAGAACCGTCACGGCGGTGCCAACTATGTGGTCACCCATGCCCTACCGCGTATGGGCCTCAAAACGAAAGACGAGCTTTACCGCGCCTGGGCGCTGCGTGATGCAGCCGAGCGCGGAGAAGTCATTACCAAAGTCGAAACTGGATCAGCCGGAGCACTCCGATGAACGATATGTCCAATCTCTCCAATGCGGTGGCCTCGCAGTCTCTGGCCGGACGCCGGCTAGAAAACAAGTCTGTCATCTTGACGGGCGCTGCGGGCTCTATTGGCCGCTACATCTCTCGCCATCTGCTACGCGAAGGCGCCAAGGTCACTATGACCGGCCGCGACCAGAGCAAGCTCGACGCCTTCGTCGAGGAGCTCTCGGAAGAAGGCTTTGATGCCGAAAACATCACCACGATTGTGGGCGACTGTGCCGACCCGCAGGTCTGTCGCGATATCGTCGCGCGCGCTATAGACAGCTTTGGGAAGCTCGACGTGCTAGTGAATAACGCTGGCGCCGCGGGCCCCAAGTACACACTACGTGATATCCCATTCACCGAGGTGGAAATGCGCGCGGCCGGGTCTGACCAGACCATGTTTGACTCCGCCATGAACCTGCTCGGCGCCCCCTGGAATATGGCGCGAGCGGCCGCTGCCAACCTGAGTGACGGTGGCACGATCGTCAACGTCTCGACCATCTTCTCGCGCACCCACTATTACGGCCGCATCCCCTACGTGGTGCCCAAGTCGGGCCTCAATGCGCTGGGTAAAGGCTTGGCGCTGGAGTTGGGTGAAGAGCGCGGTATTCGCGTGAACACCCTCTTCCCCGGCCCCATCGAGTCAGAGCGCATCGATACGGTTTTCGCCACGATGGATGAGCTACAGAACATCCCTCCAGGCAGTACCAGCCAGGAATTCCGTGATCTGATGATCACCACGCGTAATGGCGAAGAGGGTCTAGAGTATCGCTACCCGACGCCCACCGACGTAGCCAATGGCATCGTCTGGTTGGCTTCCGAAGAGTCCGCCGCGGTGTCAGGTCACCACGTTGAGGTCACCAATGGCATGCAGGTGCCGGCGCAGAGTCGCTCGCAGCTGGTGTCCTGGCCAGATAAGCGCCTTGAGGACCTCACCAACAACGTCGTGCTGATTCTCGGTGGATCGGACTACGAGCAGGCTTTGACCTACGCCGAGCGCCAGATCAACAGTGGCGCCCACGTGTTGCTGGCATTCCGCTCACTGGAATCCGTTGGTCACGCTCGCACACTCATCCAAACCAGAGGGCTGGATGAAATCCAACTGTCGCACCTCGATCCCCTGCGGCGCGAATCAGTGGATCGCACCATGCAGTTCATCGATGACCACTTTGGCCGGTTGGACGGTGTGATCGTGTTGCCGCGCAAGCCCAATGGTCACTATGGGCACTCGCTCTGCGGCGCTACCGACGAAGACGTCGAAAATTTTGTTCGCGAAGAAGTAGTGGCACCCGTCGCCTTCGCCAGCATGCTAGCCAGTAACCTGTCGCGCTGGTTTGGCAAGTGCGAGCCACCGGCTATTACTTACGCCACCAACGGCAGTGACACTCAGGGCAACCTGCTCAATGAAGTGATTCGCGCGTCGATTGAGGCACTGATCCGTGGCTGGCGTCACGAAGACGAGACGTTGCTCAATGCAGGCGAGCTGGAGTGGGCCGTACGACCCAACCAGCTGGTTCGTTATGACAGTGACGACAAGGACAACCTGACCTTTGCCGCAGACTGGGCAGCCACGCTGACCAACCGCGTGCGCCAAATGGATCCGATCAATCTTTGGATCCCAAAGAGCATCAAACGCGCGACCGGCAAAGAATCCATGCCCTCGCCGTTGATGCGCGTGTTGCCAGGTCTGCACAAGGGTAAAACCGCCGTGATTACGGGTGGTAGCCTGGGTATCGGTCTGCAGCTGGGTCGCTATCTGGCGATTGCCGGCTGTCGCGTCCTGTTGAGCGCACGTAGTGCGGCCAAGCTGGAAGAAGCGCGGGACGAGATCGTCGAAGAATTACGAGGCATCGGTTACCCGCAAGCCGACACGCGGGTCAGCATCATGGCTGACATTGATGTGGGCGACCCCAAGGCATTGGATGCACTATATGACCGCGCCATTGAGCTCTTCGGCAATGTCGACTTTCTGATCAACAATGCCGGTATCTCTGGTGCGGAAGAAATGGTGGTCGACATGTCCCTTGCGGACTGGAACCGCACCATGGAGGCCAACCTGATCTCTAACTACTCACTGATCCGTAAGTTCGGTCCGGTGATGAAAGATAAAGGTAAGGGCTCCATCCTGAACGTGTCCAGCTACTTCGGTGGTGAGAAGTATGTCGCCGTGGCCTATCCCAACCGCGGCGACTACGCGGTCTCGAAGGCTGGGCAGCGAGTTCTGGCAGAGATCCTGTCACGGCACTTAGGGCCTGAGATCCAGATTAATGCCCTCGCCCCGGGACCCGTAGACGGTGCGCGACTGCGCGGCCTCGGCGATGCGCCGGGTCTGTTTGATCGTCGCGGCCGGCTGGTACTCGAGAACAAGCGTCTAAATCAGGTTCACAAAGCCATCCTGAGTGATCTCAAGGAAGGCCTCAGTGTGGACACCATTATGGCTTTGGCGGCCAATGACGTGGCCAATCTGCCCTCGGGCAATGACATGCCCAAGGCGCTGACACGCCTCGTAGGCCAGGTCATTGATGCGGGCGGTGCAGGGAATTCCTCGCGCTTTCTGATGCACGAAGGCATTGCCAGCAAGCTGGTCGACCGGCTTCTGAATGGCGGCATTCTGACTCCCGAGCAACGCACCGCCTTCATGGACGCCTTTGTTGATGCGCCAGATCCCTTCTTTGACAAAACAGAGTCGAAGAAGTCAGCGACGCAGATTGAGTCCGGCATCCTGAACCGGCTTCACCTGCATAAAATGCCAACCGATGAACAGGTTGGCCTGTCTACTGTGTTCCATCTCGCCGATGACATCGTCAGTGGCGAGACGTTCCACCCCTCGGGCGGTCTCAAGTTTGACCGTTCAGTAACCGAGGGAGAACTGCTGCTACCCCCGAGCCAGACTGACCTGAACAAGCTTCAGGGCAAACGTGTGGTCATGGTGGGTGACAGTATGCGTAAAGAGCTTGCGGCGATCGGCAATGGTTTTATGGGGCAGGATGTCGCAGCGCTCACGGTACTGACTCGTTCAGAGGACAGCGCCCGTGAGCTTCAACACGCCATCGACGCCACGGATTCCGTGGCGTTCGATGTGCGTTGTGTCGGCGACGATATCGAGGGTGCACTGGATCACATTTTGCGTGAGGAAGGTGGCTTTGATGTCGTGGTGAGCAGTCCATTTGAGAGACTGCCGCTTAACGCGCTGGCAGGTGAGCGTCACAAGAGCTGGGATCGGGTGCTGAGCGATCAGCAATTCCGGGAGCTCGTCAACGACCAACTCACTCATCATTTCCGGGTAGCAAGAATCTCGGCACTGGTACCCAACTGCCAGATCGTCTTGCTGACTCCCGATACTTCACTGGCTTCGACGCGGGAAGAATTCGCGCTGGCGCTGTTTGTGAAGAACTCTCTCCATGCCTTTACGGTGACTTTGGGCGTTGAAGGTGAGCGTCTGCCAACAGTACCTGCAGTGAATCAGGTGCAGCTGACAAGACGTGCGCACACCGAAGAGCCCTCAAACGATCAGGAACTGGCTGAAGAAATGACGCGCCTGGTGCACGCGGTCATGCAATGTGCTGTACCCGCACCCTCTCCCAGTGAGAGCCGATACCTGTCCAAGATCTTCCGCGGCAACGCGGTCACGGTCTGACCTTGTATCACTCCTAGGCGGGGCTCCCCCGCCATTGACCAGCGGCCGGACTCATCCCCCCGGTCGCTGGTTTCTTTTTTTCAGGCCCAATTTTTGCCCCAAGGTGTGCTCAACCGCCTCAATTGATTTCGCGCTGGATACCCCGAACGACAAGACGGGGGTATTCTGTCGCCACGTCATAAGCGAGAGGGGTCTCCATGCGCTTTGCTATTGCTGGTTTCGCGGCTCTCTTATTAAGCCAGGCGGTGGCCTCAGCGTTACCTCAGGGCGAGGGAGTAAGTCTGGTCAGGGAACATTGTTCCAGCTGCCACAGACCTGAGATTCTTGAGCGGGCACAGGGTTACGACACTAAAAGCGAGTGGCGTGAGCTCATAGCGACGATGGTAGCGCTCGACGAGCCAAGGGCTGATCTGATTGCCCGCTATCTGGCGACGCACTTCCAATCCAAGCCTGAACTCTCTCCCACGTTGGTGCCTGGGCAGGTCAACATTGAGATAGAGGAGTGGCTGGTACCCACGCTGGGTCAGCGCTCCAGAGACCCCGTAGAGGGACTGGACGGGTCGATCTGGTGGACCGGTATGTGGGCGTCACTGGTGGGGCGCCTCGACCCCTTAACCGGCGATGTCAGGGAGTATCCACTGCCTCCAAGCGCGCGGCCCCACTCCATCGTCCCCGACGACGAGGGGTTTATTTGGTACCTGGGTAACTCCAATGGCACTGTGGGTAAGCTTAACCCTCTGACCGGCGACATTCGCGAGTACGATACTGGCCTCGCTGACCCCCACACCGGTGTCTTTCACCCCAACGGGTATTTCTACTTTTCCGCCCAGCGGGCCGGCGCCGTAGCCCGCCTCGATCCTGTCAGCGGAGCAGTGCTCAGCGTCAATACCAGCCCTCGTCCGTACGGCATCAAGGTGGGGCCTGATGGCTACCTATATGTCGCTTTCAATGGCGAGAATGCAATCGGCCAGGTGAATCCTGCGACGCTTGAGGTCAATTACTTCGCTATTCCCCATGAGGACAGCCGTATCCGGCGGCTGGACATCGCCAGCGACGGGACCATCTGGTACGTCAATTCCAGTCGCGGCAAGATCGGTCATCTCGATCCCAAGACCGGTGCAGTGCGGGAATGGGATTCACCGAGTGGACCCAAGTCGCATCCCTACGCGATCGCTGTCATCGATGACGTCGTCTGGTACAACGAGTCGGGACAGCGACCTGATGCTCTAGTGCGGTTTGACCCCGAGACAGAGACGTTTCAGAGCTGGGCCATTCCCTCTGGTATCGGCATCATTCGCCACGTTTGGGTGACGCGCGACAAGGATGCTGATTCATCAAAGCAGCAGCAACCGGATTGGCCGGGTCAAAGTGATCGACGCGCAGGATGAGGCGCCCAATGCTGACCCTGTTCCCGCTATGGCCAGCGACGCTTGAGAGCGCTGCGCCTAGTTGCGGTCTCGCAGAGACTGACTGATCGCCAGTAGTGCCGCATCCAATTCACGGTTGTGATCACTACCCGACGCGATCTGACCGTTACTGTGGGCGGCGATCACAAGATTGGCTTTGGGGTCGACGAAGATAGCTTGACCGAACACACCGCGCGCGCCATACCGTTCATCACCGTAGAGCCACCACTTAAATCCATAGCCCTCGTAACCTTTTGAGGGCGAAGTGCTAACGGCCATCCAACCCGGTGGTAACACACGAGTGCCATCGGGTAGCACGCCATCGGCCAGCGCCAATAAGCCCAACCGAGCGTAGTCCCGAACCGAAGCGCTGATGCAGCAGCCGCCCGTCTCCCGGCCATTGGGTGCCGACAGTAGCCAGTTAGCGTCATAGGCCATACCCATCGGATGCCAGATCTTCTCAATCAAATAAGGGGTTGCGTTCATGCCGATCGCTGACCGGAGTATTTCTCCTGCCAGATTGCTCTCTGCGGTGTTGTAGTTAAACCGTGTGCCCACAGGCGCCACTCTGGGTTTGGCATAAAGGTATTCGGTCAGCGTAATACCGTTGTAGGCTCCAGCGATCGCGACATCGGAGGCAGGGTCCTGATAATCCTCATTCCACTGTATCCCCGACGCCATTTGCAAAATATCTCGGATACGGGACTCACCATATTCCGACCCCTCCAAGCGCGGCAGATACTTTGCGACCGGGTCATCGGCACTACCGATGTATCCATCCTGAATCGCCGCACCGATCAGCAGGGATGTCACCGATTTAGTGACCGAAAAACTCACCAAG
>Ga0255767_1000994_pt1 | contig 25659 bp, 27 predicted proteins | sample 071ome_24_FD_179967 | JGI IMG/M metagenome (GOLD analysis project Ga0255767, IMG submission 179967) | Coastal salt marsh microbial communities from the Groves Creek Marsh, Skidaway Island, Georgia - 071402CT metaG (version 2) | ecosystem: Environmental > Aquatic > Marine > Intertidal zone > Salt...
TCCCTGCTGTCGAGCGCGCGGCCCAATGTGTTCTCGACCAGCGTCGCCAACATCGCCCCGGGGGCCGAGATCGTCGTGGAGATCGAGTATCAGGACCGCGCCCGCTACGCCGACGGCGCCTACAACTACCGGTTCCCGCTGGTCGTCGCCCCGCGCTACACGCCGGGTGATGTCAACCTTGTGGCCGTCCCGCCGCCGCCGCGCGAGGACCGCTGGCCGCTGTTGCAGCGCATTTCTCACGCCGAAGGCACCACGCCGCCCCCCAGGGTGCGCGATCGCGACATCTTCGGCCCGGTGCGCAACCCGGCCGCCGGGAAGATCAACCCGATCTCGCTGGCCGTCCTGCTCGATGCGGGTGTGCCCCTGAACGCGTTGTCCTCGCCCAATCACAAGATCGCCATCGCTCGTGACGGGGATTCCCGCGCCATCGTCACACTCGCGGACGGCAGCGTGCCGGCGGATCAGGATTTCGTCCTGAACTGGACGCCGGTGGCCGGAACGGCCCCGGAGGTCGGCATCTTCACAGAGACGGTCGCCGATGCCTCCCATGTCGTTGTGTCCGTCCTGCCGCCGCACGAGACGGACGCCCCTGCCAGCACGCGCCCGCGTGATGTTGTGTTCATCCTCGACAAGTCGGGCTCCATGCACGGGCCCGCCATCGCCCAGGCGAAGCAGGCGATCCGCCTGGCCATCGCCCGTCTCGGAGAGGACGCACGGTTCAACCTGATCGCGTTCGACAATCTCGCCGCGCCCCTGTTCAACGGGCTGCGGCCGGCCAACGAAAAATACGTCACCCGGGCCTTCGAGGCGCTGGACGCACTGGAAGCCGATGGCGGCACGGAGATGCGGCATGCGCTGGAACTCGCGTTCAACAGTCCGCGCGACACCAAACGACTGATGCAGGTGGTCTTCCTGACCGACGGCGCCGTCAGCAACGAGCGCGATCTGTTCGAACTGATCGATAAGCGACTGGGCGACGCGCGCCTGTTCACGGTCGGCATCGGTCCTGCGCCCAACAGCTTTTTCATGCGCCGCGCCGCCGAAGCCGGGCGCGGCACCTTCACCTATATCGACGACCCCCGCGAACTGGATGAGAAGGTCACCGCCCTGCTGCGCAAGCTGGAACGCCCGGCGATGACGGATCTGCGTATCGCCTGGGACATTCCCGGCGAGGCAGTGCCGGAAACCTATCCGGCGCGCATCCCGGATTTGTACTTCGGCGAGCCGATCACCTTCGCCACCCGCCTGCCGGGGCTCGAAAAAGCCGCAGGCCGCTTCACCATCACCGGGGAGCGCGACGGCGAGACCTGGAGCCGAACCATCGAACTTGCCGATGCCCGCCAAAGCGAGGGCCCGGCAGCGCTGTGGGCGCGCAGCAAGATCGCGGAGCTTCGCGCGCCCGGAACCTTCGGACCCGGAGAGCATGAAGCCATCCGTGCACGCGTTATCAAGACAGCGCTGGCCTATCGCCTTGTCACCGCGTTCACCAGCCTTGTCGCCGTCGATGAGGAAGAGATCGCGCGGCCGGATGGCGCACCGCTCGAACAACGGGAGATCGATCGCAACCTCCCCGACGGTATGAACTTCGGCAAGGTGTTCAACTCAAAGATGGCCAACGCCGTCCAGATGGCCCCCTTGCCGCAGGACGTGGCGCAGAGCGCCGCGTTCCGGAGAACGATCGGCCTGCCGACCACGGCGACACCGGCGACCGGCATGGCGCTTGCCGGACTGCTCGCGATCCTCGCGGCACTGGGGCTCATTCTCGTGGCGCGCCGCCGGACGGGTTGAGCCTCCATGACCGGGCAAACATCACCTGTGCGCCTGGCCTCCCTGGCAGTCGCCGCCGGGTTGCTCGGCTTCGGCCTGTGGCAACTCGGCGGCGCGGCCTGGATCCACGGCAAGGCCGCGCTCGCCCAGGTCCTGCTGGAACAGGCCTGGGCGGCCCGGCTGGACGGCGCCAAGGAGAAAGAGACCCGTCCCTGGCCCTGGGCCGACTCAGCGCCCGTTGCACGCCTTCGCGTGCCGCGCCTGGGCATCGACCAGATCGTTCTGGCGGGCGCCAGCGGACGGACGCTGGCATTCGGCCCCGCACATCTCGCCGGGACCGCACCGCCGGGGGAACTTGGACACAGCATTGTCTCAGGTCACCGCGACACGCATTTCGCGTTCCTGCGCGACCTCAAACCCGGCGATGCCGTCGAGATTCAACGCACGGACGGTGAGGTCGTTCACTACCGGGTCACGTCACGGGAGATCGTCGATGCCCGCACCGCCCGGTTCACGGACACGCCGGAGCGAAGCGTGGCATCTCTGGTTACCTGCTACCCGTTCGAGGCCGTCACGGCGAACGGCCCGCTGCGCTATGTGGTCACAGCCGAAGCGGCCGGAAAAACCGGCCCGGCCATGGAGACATCGGCCCGCGTGGAGTAAACTCCGGACAAACCAGAGGGATACCCATGAGCCAGTCTGCCACCACCATCGTCGCGACCTTCGATACCACCGACAAGTTCCTTGCCGCGCTCGAAGCCCTGCTGGCATCGGGCATATCGAGCGACCGCATCAGCGTGCTCGCCGGTCACGACGCCATCGTGGACCGGTTCGGTCACGTCCCGCCGGTCGCGGAGATGACGGACGACCCCGGCACGCCACGCGAATCCCTTGGCACGCGCTCCGCCATTTCCGAGGCCATTGACTTCATCGGCGAGACCGTCGCCGTGCTGACGGAGATCGGCGCGGCCACCGCGGCCTATGCCGTCGGCGGGCCGGTCGGTGTCGCCACGGGCGCATCGGCCAGGACCCAGCTCTCGGTCGAGGAGCTGCTCAACGAGCATGTCGATGAAGACTGGCGCGAACACATGCAGGAAAGTGTCCGTGATGGCGGCCTGATCTGCTGGGTCCAGACATTGGATGCGGGCGAGACCGCGACGGCCCGTGAAGCCTTCACGGCCGCCGGCGGCGCGAACATCCACGAGCCCGTGACCGCCTGACAGGCTTCGCCGGTCCACGAACAATTCTGCACGCCGACACTTGCCCGCGCCGTCCGCGCGGCGCAGGCTGCCCGCAAATAACAAACACGCTGAGGGGGAAATCATGATCCACGAACTGCGCACCTATACCGCCAAACCCGGCGCCATTCCCGATGTGCTGAAGGCCAATGAGGAAGTGGGCCGCAAGGTCCGCGGCGACGACTACGGCGTGCTGGAAGGCTACTGGTACACAGAGATCGGCCCGCTCAATCAGGTGATGCATCTGTGGCGTTACGACAGCTTCGAGGAGCGCGCGCGCCTGCGTACCGAACTCGGCAAGGTCGAGGGCTGGACGAAGGAATACGTCCCGCGCCTGCGCCCGCTGCTGGTGCGTCAGGAAACGCGCTTCATGACCGCGCAGCGCGACATCACCCCGCCCGCCAGCGGAGGAAACTTCTACGAGTTCCGCAACTACCGGGTCCGCCCGGGTACCGCGAAACAGTGGATGGACAATTTCCTCAGCGTGATGCCGGTGCGCGAGAAGTACTCGAAGAATGTCTGCGCCTGGATCACCGAGGGGCCGAACCCCAACGAGGTCTGCCACCTGTGGGCCTACAAGACCCTGCAGGAACGCGACGAGGCCCGCGCGGGCGTGGCCAGGGAGCAGGCGTGGATCGACTTCGCGAGCAAGGGGCGCGAATTCCTGGAGGAAATGACCTCGACGATGCTGATCCCGTCGAGCTTCTCGCCGCTGAAATAGTCCCGGTCTAGGCCTAGGGCGGCAGGATTTCCTGCACGCACACCTGATCCTCAAGGTGTGCCCGCCCGATGTCGGCCAGGTGCGCACGCTTGTGTTCATTGGCCAGGTTCGCGCCGACACCCTGTGTCATCGCCATGACGATCGAACGGTCGCTCATATCGAGCCAGAAGGACCGGCGCACCAGCCTGCCGTCCGCATCGCGTGCGAACGGGTCGTCCGGGTTGAGGCCAAGGTCGGGTCTGTAAAAATCGGGCATCTATCCGTCTCGCTGCTTCCGGGCCACAATAGGGGCCTGCACCACGGCTTGAAAGGGAACCACCCGTGAGTCTGTTCCGCGCATCTGTTCGTTTGCTGGTGTTTACGGGTGCCATTTTGTGGTTCGCCCCCGCCTTCGCGCAGGCAGAGTTCACGCCCATCAAGGTCAGCGAGAGCCAGTTTTCGGTCGATAAACCGGAAAACTACGAGGTGATGCGCAAGAAGGGCGGCGGTCGATACACGGAAAGCTGGAGCGACCGGCGCAGCAATCCCAAGGGCCCGTCGCTGACGATGTATTACGAGCGCCGGGACCAGCCCTTCATCACCCAGCAGACCTTCGAGCCCGCGTTCCGGAAAGCGGTGGCGGCCCTGAACAAGCGTCTCGGCGGATCAGATGCGGAAACGAAGTTCGGAAGCTTGTCGCCGACATTGCGTTTTGCCACCATGCCGCGCGACACGCGCCAGTGCATTGTCGGGCTGCGCATCTTCGACGAATGGGACAACCCGGACATCAAGGCGGGCGCCAAGCGTTCCCTGCGTGTCACGGTCTGCATGTACACCCCCGCCGATACGGCAATCCTCAAGGACACGATGCTCGCCTTTATCGCGAGCCTGAAGCAGGACGGCCGCAGCTTCACACCTGCCGCGGCCACGAACACGGACCTCGAGGCACTCACCTATAAGATCTTTGCGACCCGATAGCCCAACACCAATTCCTCCTCCAGTCCCAAAAGGACCAGAACCGACATGACCTACGAAGACATCCTTTACGACCAGGCTGACGGTGTCGCGACGATCACCATCAACCGGCCGGACCGGCTGAACGCCTTCCGTGGCCAGACCATCGAGGAGATGATCGACGCGATCCAGGACGCGGGCTGGGACAAGTCCATCGGCGTGATCGTCATCACCGGCGCGGGCAGCCGGGCCTTCTCGTCCGGCGGCGACCAGTCGGTGGAGAACAAGGAGACCGAGGGCTATGGCAGCCGCCGCGGCACCATCGGCATCCCTATCGAGGAATTCCAGGGCCTGATCCGCGACGTGCCCAAGCCCGTCATCGCCAAGGTGCGCGGTTACGCCATCGGCGGCGGCAACGTCATTGCCACCGTCTGCGACCTGACCATCGCCAGCGACAACGCGATCTTCGGGCAGGTGGGCCCGAGCATGGGCTCGGTCGATCCCGGTTTCGGAACGGCCTATCTGGCGCGGATCGTCGGCGAGAAGAAGGCACGGGAAATCTGGTACATGTGCCGCCAGTACACGGCGCGCGAGGCACTCGACATGGGGTTGGCCAACGCCGTCGTCCCGGACCGTGACCTCGACGCGGAAGTCGCGCGCTGGTGCGCGGACCTGATGGACAAGAGCCCCACCGCGCTGGCCATCGCCAAACGCTCCTTCAACATCGACACCGACCACATCAAGGGGATCGGGGCGATGGGCTTCGAGGCCCTGAAGCTGTACTACGGGACCGAGGAATCGAAGGAAGGCGGGCGGGCGTTCCAGGAACGACGCAAACCCGAGTTCCGGAAATACGTGAAATAGCGCGCGAACAGGACGTCACCATGGACACCAACGCGAAAATCTATGTGGCCGGACACCGTGGGCTCGTCGGACAGGCGCTGGTGCGCCAGCTCACCGCCCAGGGGTTCGCGAACATCGTCACGCGCACGCGCAGCGAGCTGGACCTGATGGAACAGGCTGCCGTCCGCGACTTCTTCGCCGCAGAAAAACCGGACTATGTGTTCGACGCGGCGGCCATCGTCGGCGGGATTCAGGCCAACAACGAGTACCCGGCGGATTTTATCGCCGGCAACCTGATGATCCAGACCAACCTGATCGACACGGCCTACCGGTCCGGCGCGAAGAAGCTGTTGTTCCTGGGTTCCACCTGCATCATGCCGCGCGAGGCGCCGCAGCCGATGAAGGAAGAGTACATGCTGACCGGGCCGCTGGAGGAAACCAACCAGTGGTACGCCATTGCCAAGATCGCGGGCATCAAGATGTGCCAGGCCTATCGGCGCCAGTACGGCTTCGATGCGATCAGCGTGCAGCCCACCAACCTGTTCGGCATCGGCGACAATTTCGACTACGAGACCTCGCACATGGTCGCCGCGCTGATCCGCAAGATGCACGACGCCAGGGTCTCGGGCGCCGACACCGTGACGATCTGGGGCACGGGCACACCACGCCGCGAGATCATGTTCGCCGACGACATGGCGGATGCCTGCATCTTCCTGATGCGCAACTATTCCGGCGAGGATTTCGTAAACATTGGCGTCGGCGACGATATCACGATCACCGACTTCGCCAGGCTGGTGGCCGATGTGGTCGGTTTCGACGGGAAGTTTGTGTACGACACCTCGAAGCCCGACGGCACGCCGCGCAAGCTGGTCGATGTCACCCGGCTGAACGCACTCGGCTGGAAATCAGGGATCAGCCTGCGCGAGGGTGTCGAACGGACCTATGCGTGGTTCGTGGAAAACGAGGACAATCTGCGCACCCTCGGCGCGGAGAACTTTGCCCGTAAGGCAGGCTGAGGTTCTTCCGGCCCGGTGTCCTCAGGAGGCCGCGCCGCCCGCTCCGGCCGGGCAGTAGGCCGCGCCCAGCACCGGGCCCGTCGCCCCGTCCTGCACGAGCACCGCACATCCCTGCCCGTCTTCCAGGCTCAGGTCTTCCACCGCGATTCCGGCAGCGGTTCCGTCCCATGCACCGACGCGGCGAATGTCGCGAACGATGTTGTGGTTGGTGAGCGACTTTCCGTGATTCTCCCCGCGCAGCACCTTGGTGGTGTGCTCCCGCACGAAGGTCACAAGCCAGACGTCGGCCTTTTCGCCGCCAGCCCCCGAGACCGATATATCGAGGCCGCTTCCCGCGCGCCGGTCCAGATTCACCGCAACGCGTGGCGCACCGTCGCGGCGCGCCTGCGTGATGAGGTTATCGACTTCTCGCTCGCGTGAGCCGACAGCCTCGCTGCGCCCATCGACCACCATCTGCGGTGTATAGACGCTGCGCGTGTTGCGAAGCTCCGCATTGTAGTCGCGCTGGCGCGCGGTCATCTCTGGTTTGGACCAGACGTCTTTCCAGCGGCCGTGACTGCCGTAGTTCAGCTTGTCCCAGTAATCGACGTGGTATTCCAGGGCGACGATATCGTCGCGCGCGGCCAGTTCGCCCAGATATGCCTCCGCCGGCGGGCAGGAATAGCAGCTCTGGGAGGTGAAAAGCTCGACCACCGTAACCGGCGTTTCACGCTGATCGGCGTGTGCCTGCGCGCCTGCGATGGCGCCCAATGCGAGGGCTGTGATAGCGACTCGAAGTGGTGTCATGGGTCCATCTCCTGCGCGTTCCGGACAAAACCACACGTGCACGTTAACAGTGACGCGCGCCATTTATTCCCGATTTCATTGCGCGGAGATTCTTTTTGTCGTTTTCGTTCACGTTCCCGTGAGGAAAATGATTTTATGATGGAAATCCAGTGGGTTGTCCGGCTGGATACGCGCGCGCGCGGCAACCTGCCGGGCGTCACCCGATGAGGCGGGGAACAGGGAGACAAAAATGGTTTCGGTTCGAAAGACACTCAAATTCGGCACGCTCGCTGCGGTCGCCGTCGCGGTCGGCGTTGCCTTCGGGACGTCCGGCAGCGATGTCGCATCGGCCGCCGGCCATGCTTACAAGGAACGCAACGCGGCGATGAAGTCGATGGGCGGCGCGATGAAGAAGCTCGGAGCCGCGGTCGGCGCGGGCAATAATGCCGACGCTGCTGCGGCGGCGAAGGAGATTGCCGCCATCGCCGACAACATCCCGGCAATGTTCAAGGTCAACGCAGTTCCTGCGGATTCCCGCGCAAAGCCGGAAATCTGGACGAATATGGATGACTTCAATGCCAAGGCTGCCGAGACGGCTGCCGCGGCCAACAAGGTCGCGAGCGACGCCATGGGCGGCAGCCTGGCAAGTGACCCGAAAGCGGTAGTCGGCTCAATCGGCGCCACCTGCGGCGGTTGCCACAAGGTCTATCGCGCCGAGAAGTCCTAGACTTCACAGCCATAAGCCTGAAAGAATCGTCCGGCCCGTGTGCCGGGCGATTTCTTTTCCGGATCGAGGTCCGCCATGCGCCAGACGCTTCGTTTCCTGCCAATCCTAGTTCTGCCGGCACTTGTCCTGGCAGGGCCGGTACGGGCCGCCGACGCGGAGCACGGCGCGTATGTATTTGCCTCGGCCGGCTGCGCCTCCTGCCACACGGTGGAAAAGGACGGCGCGTTCCTGGCGGGCGGACGCGAATTGAAAACCGATTTCGGGTCGTTCTTCACGCCCAACATCACGCCGGACGCCGAGACCGGCATCGGCGGCTGGAGCGATGAAGATTTCCTGCGCGCCATGCGCGAAGGCATATCGCCGGAGGGGGACCACTACTACCCGACCTTCCCCTACACCTCCTACGCACGCATGAGCGACGAGGACCTCCTCGACCTCAAGGCCTATCTCGAAACGGTGCCGGCGGTGCGCAACGAGGTGCGCGACCATGACCTGCCCTTCCCGTTCAATATCCGCATGAGCATGTTCGGCTGGAAGCTCCTGTTCTTCGACGGCGACCGCTTTGAGCCCGATCCGACCAAGTCCGAGGCGTGGAACCGCGGTGCCTATCTCGTGAACGGCCCCGGACACTGCGGGGAGTGCCACTCGCCCCGGAACATCCTGGGTGTTGTGGACAGCGAACGCGCCCTGTCGGGCAACAGGAACGGTCCTGAAGGCGATGCGGTGCCGAACATTACGCCAGGGCCGGACGGCATCGGCGAGTGGAGCGAGGACGAGATCGTCGCCGCGCTGGAAATCGGCATGCTGCCCGACGGGGACTTCCTCGGCGGGGCCATGACCGATGTGATCGAGGAAAACACCGGCAAGCTCAGCGACGAGGACCGGCGCGCGATCGCGACCTATTTGACCTCCCTGCCGCCACTCGCTAGCAACGACTGACCGGCCGGCCTCGCGGCCACCACTCCAGACCCGAGAGATTGACCATGCCCGCCTACTGGCTTGCCCGCGCGAAGATCAACGACCCTGTCGCCTACAAGCGCTACACCGACCAGGTGCCCGGTATCCTGCAGAAATACGGCGGCAGGGCCCTGGGGCGCGGCGGCGAGTACAAGGTGCTCGAAGGGGAGACGATCTATGAGCGTTTCATCGTCGTGGAATTCGATTCCATGGAAGCTGCCGAGAAATGTTTCAACTCGCCCGAATATGTCGAGGCGGCCTCCCACCGGCGCGCCGAGGGTGTGGCGACGAACGAGCTCGTGATCCTCGAAGGCGGCGACGCGACGCCGCGCTAGGCGAATTCCGGAAACAGCCCCGCCAGTCCCTCGCGGCTGGCGGCGCACACACCGCGCTCGGTGATCAGACCGGTTACGAGACGCGCCGGCGTCACGTCGAAGGCGTAGTTGCCGGCGGGCGAGCCGTCCGGCGTGAGCTGCACGGACACAATCTCGCCGTCCGCCGCCTTGCCGGAGATATGCGTCACCTCGTGCTGGTCGCGCTGCTCGATGGGGATGTCGCGCACGCCATCGTCGATGGTCCAGTCGATGGTTGGCGACGGCAGACCCACATAAAACGGCACATCGTTGTCATGCGCGGCCAGCGCCTTCAGATAGGTCCCGATCTTGTTCGCCACATCGCCCGACGCCGTGGTTCGGTCCGTGCCGGTGATGCACAGATCGACCATGCCGTGTTGCATGAGATGCCCGCCCGCATTGTCCGCCACCACCGCGTGGGAGACCCCGTGCCGGCCGAGTTCCCATGCCGTCAGCGCTGCGCCCTGGTTGCGCGGCCGCGTCTCGTCGGCCCACACATGGACGGGGATGCCTGCATCATGGGCCTTGTAGATCGGCGCCAGCGCCGTACCCCAGTCCACGGTCGCCAGCCAGCCCGCATTGCAATGGGTCAGGATATTGACCGGCCCGCTGCCGCCGCGCGCCTCGAAGATTTCCCGAATGACAGTTAGCCCGTGGTCGCCGATCGCGCTGCAGATCGCCACGTCCTCGTCGCAGACACCGGCCGCGCGGGCATAGGCGATGTCAGCACGGGAATCTTCCGGGATGCCGGCCAGACGCGCGTGCATGTCGTCCAGCGCCCAGCGCAGGTTCACGGCCGTCGGTCGGGTCGCCATCAGGGTGTCGTAGGCGTGTTTCAGCCCCGCATCGGATGCGTCCGCGCGCATGGCCAGCGCCATGCCGTAGGCCGCCGTGGCCCCGATCAGGGGTGCGCCGCGCACCAGCATGTCTCGGATCGCCACCGCCGCCGCGTCCAGAGACATCAGCGCGACCACCTCGAACAGGTGCGGCAGGCGGGTCTGGTCAATGATCTCTACCGTCCAGCCATCCTCGGCCAGCCAGATCGTCCGGTAGGGCGTGCCGTCGATGTTCATGCCGCACCCGCCTTCTCGATCAGGAACGTCAGCACACCATCCGCCTCTTCACTGGACAGGAGCACGTCTCCGCTCGCCTCGCAGAAATGGACAAAGTCTTTGGAGGCTCCCGGGTCGCTCGCGAGCACCTTCAGGGTTTCACCCGCAGCCATCGGCTTGAGCGCTTTCTTCGCTTTCAGGACAGGCAACGGGCATTTGAGGCCCGTGGCATCCAGGACGTTATCGGGTTCCATTCGCGCGGCGCCGTTCGTTGGGATATTGGCCATTCTTCTGCGACACGAATACACTAACGCGCCCGGTTGCGTCAGCATCCGCAAGGTCAAACAAACGAGGTAGGGGATGGAAACGATCGACCAGCACGGCGTGAGCGTCATCATGCTGACGCCGCAGGAGGTCAAGGAACGGATCGACGCCGGCACGGCCTATGTCGTCGATGTGCGCGAGGCGCATGAGCATGACGAAATCCGCATCGCCAACTCCGGTCTCGCGCCCCTTTCGACCTTCGATCCTGCGCAGATCCAGGTACCGGACGGCAAGGAACTCATCCTGCACTGCCGCAGCGCACGCCGTTGCGGACTCGCCGCTGAACAGCTGATCGCCGCCGGATTCGAGCCCCAGATACACCGCATGGCCGGCGGCATGATCCGCTGGCACGAAGAAAACCTGCCGGTGGAGACAGGGACACCCGATTGAGCGTATAAACCCCACTACGAACTTGTAAAATACGCCCGCCTCACCGGAGCGAGATGAGTATCTACCTTCCCATCGCCGAGATGTCCGTGGACGTCTTCCTGATCCTGCTCATGGGAGGCGGCGTGGGATTTCTTTCAGGCCTGTTCGGTGTGGGCGGCGGCTTCCTGATGACGCCGCTGCTTATTTTCATCGGCATCACGCCGGCCGTCGCCGTGGCGACCGAGGCGAACCAGATCGTCGCGGCGTCCGTATCCGGCGTGCTCGCCCATATGCGCCGCGGCAACGTGGACTTCAAAATGGGCACCGTGCTGACCGTCGGCGGCTTCGCAGGATCGGGCGTCGGCGTGTACGTCTTCACCTTCCTGCGGGAAATCGGGCAGGTCGATCTTCTTGTCCAGCTCAGCTACGTCGTCTTCCTGGGCATCGTGGGTTCTCTCATGCTCATTGAAAGCGTGCGGGCGATTTCTCGGCACCGGTCCGGCACCGTATCGCGCGGCAAGCTGCATCAGCACAACTGGCTGCACGGCCTGCCGTTCAAGATGCGATTCCGCCGCTCACGCCTCTATATCAGCGCGCTCCTACCGCTCGGCATCGGCTTTTTTGTCGGCGTCCTGGCCGCCATCATGGGTGTCGGCGGCGGCTTCCTGATGGTGCCGGCGATGATCTACCTGTTGGGCATGCCGACCTCGGTCGTGGTGGGTACGTCGCTGTTCCAGATCATCTTCGTGACGGCGAACGTGACCTTCCTGCAGGCCGTAAACAACCAGACGGTCGATGTCGTCCTGGCGCTGCTGCTGCTGACCGGCGCCGTCATCGGCGCGCAACTCGGCACCAAGGCGAGCGGCAAGCTGCGCGGCGAGGAGTTGCGCGGGCTGCTCGCACTGATGGTGCTGGCGGTCTGCGCCAAGATCGGTTTCGATCTGGTCGCCACGCCCGACGACCTGTTCTCCATCGATGAGATCGAGGGGTTCGGGCTATGAGCACGTTCGCCCCCATGCGCTCCCTCCCTTCCTTCATGGTCTGCATGTCGGCCCTGTTCGTTCTGCTTCAGGTGCCGGCGGACGCTGCGCGCGACAATGCCATCGTGGCGGATCTGAGCGAGGACCGGATCGGGATCAGCACCCGGTTTACGGGGGCCGATGTCCTGCTGTTCGGCGCCACCGAGGGACATGGTGATGTGGTCGTCGTGGTCCGCTCACCGGATTCAAGCGTCATCGTGCGCCGCAAGGAAAGGGTAGCCGGCATCTGGGTAAATGCCGACGACCTGACCTTCGATGATGCCCCTGGCTTCTACCATGTCGCATCATCGGCTCCGTTGCCGGACCTCCTCCCGGAGTCCGCTCTCAAGGCCGAGGAAATCGGCGTCGAGAACATCGAGTTCAAACCGCACGATTTCCTTTCGGCCAAGGAGGAAACGTCCTTCCGCGATGCGCTGATCCGCAACAAGCAGCGCAGCGGGCTGTATTCGCGGTCACCGGGCGAAATCACATTCCAGGGCGACCGGCTGTTCCGCACCCGCGTGGCTCTTCCGTCCAACGTCCCGACCGGTAACTATCGTGTCTCCGTCCATCTGGTCGAAGGACAGCAGATCGTAGCCACCTCCACGACCGACCTGTCCATCGAGAAGGTCGGGTTCGAAGCAAAAGTGACCGAGTTTGCCTTCGAACAGGCCCCCATCTATGGCGCCATCGCCATTCTCATTGCACTGATCGCCGGGTGGTTTGCCGGCATCGTGTTCCGTAAGGTTTGAGGATATGAGCGATTCGATCTCCACCTCTCATGCCATCGACGCGGCCAGCGCGCCCGGAGAACGGCCCGCTGTCTTCCTCGTGGTCGTGGACAACACCCCGGAAATGCGCGTGGCGCTGCGCTGGGCCAGCCGCCGCGCAAGACGTACGGGTGGCCGTGTCGGGCTTGTGCGGGTCATCCGCCCCGCGGACTTCCAGCACTGGGCCGCCGTGGGCAACCTTATGAGTGCGGAGGCACACGAGGAAGCCGAGCAACTTCTGCAGGAACACGCCGCCGAGGTCTTCCAGCTCTATGGCGGCATGCCGATCCTCTACCTGCGCGAAGGCGACGCCAAATCGGCGGTTATCGATCTGATCGAGGAGGAAAAGGACATCCGCATCCTCGTACTCGCCGCCTCGACCAGCCGGCGCGGCCCCGGCCCGCTCATCACCCATCTGACGAAAAAGGCCATCGGCCAGCTTCGCATTCCCGTGACCATCGTTCCCGGCGGTCTCACTGACGAACAGATCGACCAGCTGGTCTGACGAGGTTCCATGCCCGACGACATCCGTCCGGATTCCAAATACGAGACCGTTGACCTTTCTCCGCCCGTCTCCGACGAGGTGAAGGCGACGACCTGCTACATGTGCGCCTGCCGCTGCGGCATCAAGGTGCACCTGAAAGACGGCAGCATCCGCTACATCGAGGGCAACAAGGACCACCCGGTGAACAAGGGAGTGCTGTGCGCCAAGGGTTCCGCCGGGATCATGCAGCACTATTCGCCCGCCCGGCTGTCCCAGCCGCTGCGCCGTGTCGGTCCGCGCGGCTCGGGCGAGTTCGAGGCAATCTCCTGGGACGAGGCGCTGGCAACGGCAGAAGAATGGCTGGGCGACGTCCGCAAGACCGATCCGAAGAAGCTCGCCTTCTTCACGGGCCGCGACCAGAGCCAGTCACTCACAGGTTTCTGGGCAAGCCAGTTCGGCACCCCGAACCACGCTGCCCATGGCGGATTCTGTTCGGTCAACATGGCCGCGGCGGGCATCTACACCATCGGTGGATCGTTCTGGGAATTCGGCGAGCCCGACTGGGAACACACCCGGTATTTCCTGATGTTCGGGGTCGCGGAGGATCATGACTCGAACCCGATCAAGGCCGGGCTGGGCAAGCTGAAGACACTGGGCAAGGCGAAGTTCGTCTCGGTCAATCCCGTGCGGACCGGCTATTCCGCCATCGCCGACGAGTGGGTGGGCATCCGCCCGGGCACGGACGGGCTGTTCGTGATGGCCCTGATTCACGAACTGCTGCGCACCGGACAGGTCGATCTGGAATTTCTGGCGCGCTACACCAACGCTCACTGGCTGGTGCGCCAGGCCCCCGGGACAGCCGACCATGGCCTGTTCGTGCGCGGAAGCAACGGCAAGCCGCTGGCCTATGACCGGACGTCGGGCCAGATCGTCGATGCGTCGCGGACCGATATCGACCCGGCCATGCGCGGCAGCTTTCCGCTGCACGATTCCGCCCCCGGTGATGGCGGCGCTGACACCGAGGCGGTCCCCGCCTTCCAGTTGCTGCTCGACCGTTATCTCGACGCGCGCTACAGCCCGGACGCCGTCGCGGCGAAGACCGGCATCGACGCCGGTGCGATCCGCCGGATTGCCGGCGAGCTGGCGCATGCCGCGTTCGAGCAGGAAATCACGCTGGATGTCCCCTGGACCGACTGGGCCGGGCGCACCCATGACAAGATGGTCGGTCGGCCGGTCTCCATGCACGCGATGCGCGGCATCTCGGCCCACTCCAACGGGTTCCAGACCTGCCGCGCCATCCATGTGCTGCAGATGCTGCTGGGCAGCATCGATTGCCCCGGCGGTTTCCGCTACAAGCCGCCCTTCCCGCGCCCGGCCCCGCCGGGACCGAAGCCCGCTGGCAAGCCGCACCAGGTCTCGCCGGGTGCGCCGATGGCCGGGCCGCCGCTCGGTTTCGTGACCGCACCGGAAGACCTGCTGGTCGATGAAGCGGGCAAGGCGCTGCGCATCGACAAGGCTTATTCGTGGGACGCGCCGCTGGCGGCTCACGGGATGATGCACACGGTGATCCGTAACGCCTGGGCCGGCGATCCCTACCCCATCGACGTGCTGTTCATGTTCATGGCGAACATGAGCTGGAACTCCTCGATGAACACGTCCGAGACCATGAAAATGCTCACGGACAAGGACCCGGAAACCGGCGAATACAAGATTCCCAAGATTATCTATTCCGACGCCTTCCAGTCGGAGATGATCGCCTATGCCGACCTGATCCTGCCGGATACGACCTATCTGGAGCGCTGGGACTGCATCAGCCTGCTCGACCGCCCCATCTGCGATGCCGACGGGCCCGCCGACGCCATCCGTCAGCCGGTGGTCGCGCCCGACCGGGATGTCCGCCCCTTCCAGGACGTGCTGATCGAGCTGGGCGTACGCCTCGGCCTGCCGGCCTTCACCAACAGCGACGGCGGCGCGAAGTATCCCGGCGGTTACCCGGACTATCTGGCGAACCACGAACGCGCGCCGGGGATCGGCCCGCTGGCGGGGTGGCGCGGCGAGAACGGGGACTCCCACGGACACGGCGCGGCCAACCCGGACCAGCTGGCGCGCTATGTCGAGAACGGGTGCTTCTGGAAGGGCGAGTTCACACCCAGCCAGCGCTACCACAAGCACGCCAACAAGGATTACCTGGAACACGCCGCGAAAATGGGCTGGATCGCCTCGCCGGACCAGATCGTCCTGCAGCTCTATTCCGAGCCGCAGCAACGCTTCAAGCTCGCCGGACAGGGGTTCGGTCGGGTCCTGCCGCCGGTCCGCTTCCGCGAGCGTATCGCGGCCTGTTTCGACCCGCTGCCGGTCTGGTACGCCCCGTTCGAGGACGGCCACACAGATCCGGCCGCCTACCCGATCCACGCACTCACCCAGCGCCCGATGGCGATGTACCATTCCTGGGGTTCCCAGAACGCCTGGCTGCGCCAGATCCATGGCTGGAACCGGCTCTACATGAACCGGAAGACCGCCGAGGGCCACGGCCTCACCGACGGCGACAAGGTGCGCGTGGAAAGCCCGTATGGCTCGGTGAATGCCGTCATCGCCCTGATGGAGGGTTGCAACACGGACACCGTGTGGACGTGGAACGCCATCGGCAAGCAGAAGGGGGCGTGGAACCTGTCCAAGGACGCGCCGGAATCCAACAAGGGCTTCCTGCTCAACCACCTGATCACCGATTTGCTTCCCCCGAAGGACGGCTACCGCTTTGTCAACGCCGACCCTGTCACGGGACAGGCCGCGTGGTTCGACCTGCGCGTGCGCGTGGTCAAGGACGACAATGCCGAACTCGGCGACGGCAACACGAAACCGGTCCCCCGCGCGCCCGGCGTAAAGCCTGCGAAGAAACTGTCGCGCTACGGCGCCCAGTTCCTGCCCGCCAGAAGCTGGCGGCGAAACCGCAAGGGAGGCGCAACATGACCAGCCTCCCGAATAACGCCGGCTCAAAAAAGCTGGGTCTCGTCATCGACCTGGATATCTGCGTCGGCTGTCACGCCTGCGCGGTCAACTGCAAGGAATGGAACACCGGCGGACATTCCGCGCCGCTGACCGATGAGAACCCCTACGGCAACGACCCGCTCGGCGTCTGGTTCAACCGGGTCCACACATTCGAGGCCGGTGACGGCGCAAACGGACGGACCGTCCATTTCCCGCGAAGCTGCCTGCACTGCGAGGAACCGGCCTGCGTGACCGTCTGCCCGACGGGCGCGTCCTACAAGCGGGAGTCCGACGGCATTGTGCTGGTCAACGCCGACAACTGCATCGGCTGCAAGCTGTGTTCCTGGGCATGCCCCTACGGCGCACGCGAATACGACCATGCCGACGGGGTGATGAAGAAATGCACCCTGTGCATCGACCGGATCGGCAACGACAACCTGCCCGAGCAAGACCGCGTGCCCGCCTGCGTTTCCACCTGCCCGGCCTCCGCACGGCACTTCGGCGATCTGGGTGATCCCAACTCCGACGTCAGCCGTCTGGTCGAGGAACGCGGCGGCTATGACCTGATGCCGGAAATGGGCATGAAACCGGTCAACAAGTACCTTCCGCCACGCGCGCGGCCAGTCACCACCGCACCCGGTGCGGGCACGCAAGAACCTGCCGAGCCAGTCACCGGCAGCACCGGCAGCCGTTTCCTGGACTGGGTCGATCGCGCCCTGTCGCGCTAGACCGGAGAGGCCCTTCAACATGCATCCCGCCTATTCGGTCATTTTCTTCACCACCGCCTCCGGCGCCGGATACGGTGCGCTTGTCTGGCTGGCGATCTTCGCGGCCACCGGCACAGTCGCGCCAACCACATGGACAGGGCTCGCCGCCTTTGCCGTGGCGCTGGGTCTCGTCACCGCCGGACTGTTGTCCTCCACCTTCCATCTCGGCCACCCGGAACGCGCCTGGCGCGCGCTCACGCAGTGGCAGTCATCCTGGCTGTCGCGCGAGGGGGTTGCCGCCGTCCTGGCCTATATCCCTACGCTGCTGTTCGCGCTCGGCTGGATCGTCTTCGAGACCTATCAGGGCGCCTGGCTGGTTGCGGGCATCGCGACCGCGCTGACCGCGCTCGTCACCGTGGCCTGCACCGGCATGATCTATGCCAGCCTGCGCGCCATCCCGCGCTGGACCGACGCGACGGTCGTGCCGGTCTATCTGGTCTTCGCGCTGGCCAGCGGCGGCGCTCTGGCCTTCACGGTGTTCGCGGTGATCGCATCACCCGCGCCCGAATGGGCCTGGGCAGTGGCCCTTGTCATTGCGGCGGCATGGGCGCTGAAGTTCGTCTATTGGCAACGCATCGATACCGCCGCGCCCGTGGCGACCGCGGAGTCGGCGACCGGGCTGGGCGGGATCGGCCGCGTGTCCCTATTCGAAGCCCCCCATACGAGCGACAACTACATCATGCGCGAGATGGGCTACCGGATCGCCCGCAAACATGCCGCGCGCCTGCGCATGATCGCGCTTTTGCTGGGCGCGGCCGTGCCCGTGCCCGCCTTCCTCGCGGCGGGATTTTTAGGCGGCATCCCGACGGCTATCCTGGCGCTGGCCGGGCTGGCGGCACTGGCGGCGGGCGTCCTGGTCGAACGCTGGTTGTTCTTCGCTGAGGCCAAACACGCCGCGACCCTGTTCTACGGAACGGATACCGTCTGAGGACGCCATGGCCGAAGTGATCTGCGTCGGCGTTGCGTTCCTGGACCACATTTTCGAGGCGAATCCGCCCACATCGCCCGACAGCAAGACCTTCGCCACGGAATATCGCCAGTTCGGCGGCGGCATGGCGGCCACGGCCAGCGTGGCCGTGGCCCTGCTGGGCGGCCGGGCGGTCCTGTGGGGCCGCCTCGGTGACGATCCGGCTGGCCGTACAATCCTCGAAGGCCTGACCAACCGGGGCGTGCAGACGGAATTCATCCGGAAAATCGAGGGCGCACAGTCGCCCGTGTCATCCGTCGTTATCGGTGAAGACGGCTCCCGGCAGGCGATCGTGTTCCCGGGCCGCCACCTCGACAACGATCCCGGCTGGCTCCCCCTGGGCCGGATCGAGGAGACAAGCGCCGTGCTGGTCGATCCGCGATGGCCCGAGGCCGCGCGCCTCGCGCTGGAGCGCGCGAAGGAAAACCACATTCCCGGCATCCTTGATGCCGATGTCGGCCCCGAGCCCGTACCGCGCGAACTGGTGGAGCTGTCCAGTCACGCGATCTTTTCTCTCGCCGGCCTCTCGCAGTTCACCGGCACATCGGATGTCGATAGCGGGCTACAGAAGGTCCGGAAGATGACCGACGGTGTTGTCGGGGTCACCGCCGGGTCACAGGGGTTCTACTGGTTGTCAGACACGGGAACCGTCCACATTCCCGCGCTTGAGGTCACGGCCATCGACACGCTGGGCGCGGGCGATGTCTTCCACGGCGCGTTCGCGCTGGCGATCGGCGAAGGCAAGGACATGGAAACCGCCGCCCACTTCGCCAACATCGCAGCCGGACTGAAATGTTCGCGCCCTGGCGGGCGCGACGCCGTGCCGTCACGCGGCGAGGTGTGGGCGGTCCTCCGTGACGAAGAGGCCGTCACCCCGCCAGCGCAGGCATCCTGATCGGCCCGTCGATCGACTGGGTCACAAACTGCCGTACATAGGGATTGTCTGTGTTGTCGAGGTCCTCAATGGGACCATGCCAGACAACCCGGCCCTCGTGCAGCATGGTCACATGGTCGGCGATGTTGCGGACCACTGCCAGATCGCTCACCACCGAGATGACCGTCGCGCCGAGTTCATCGACACGCTCTACGATCAATTCGCTGATGATGTTGCTCATGATCGGATCGAGGCCCGATGTGGGTTCGTCCAGGAACAGGATTTCCGGGTCGGTCGCGATCGCACGGGCCAAACCGGCGCGCTTCTGCATACCGCCGGACAATTCTGACGGATAGAGGTCAGCCGTATCGGGTACCAGCCCCACCTGCCCCAGCTTCTCGATGGCCTTTTCGCGGGTAGCGGCGCGCGGCACCCCGTGTTCGTGCAGCAGGCGGAAGGCCACGTTTTCCCAGACCGTCAGGCTGTCGAACAGGCCCTGGCGCTGAAACAGCACGCCGAAGCGCTTCATCCATCCCATCCGGCGCCCCTCGGGCATGCCGACGGTATCTTCGCCGTCCACCTCGATGATGCCGGAATCCGGCTCCACCAGGCCGAGGATGCATTTGAGCAGAAGGGACTTGCCGCTGCCCGAGCCGCCGATCAGGACCAGAGACTGGCGCGGCGCGAGGGACAGATCGATGCCGTCGAGGGCGCGCACGCCATCAAATGTGCGCGTCACGCCCTCGAGGCGGATTTTTGGGACGTCCGTTCCGGTCGTCACTGCATCGTCGGCATGGTGAGGCTGTGGCCCTCACGTACACCCGACTTCGGCCAGCGCGAGGTGATCGCCTTCTGGCGGGTGTAGAACCGCACGCCTTCCATGCCATGCACATGCATGTCGCCGAACAGCGAGCGCTTCCAGCCGCCGAAGCTGTGATAGGCGACCGGCACCGGGATAGGAACGTTCACGCCGACCATGCCGATCTGTACCCGGTCCGCGAAGTCGCGCGCCGCATCGCCGTCCCGCGTGAAGATCGCCGTGCCGTTGCCGTACTCGTTGCGGTTCACCAGATCGAGGGCCGTCTCGTAGTCGTTGGAGCGCACCAGCACCAGGACCGGTCCGAAGATCTCTTCCTTGTAGATCGCCATGTCCTCGGTGACGTTGTCGAACAGCGTACCGCCGACGAAATAACCGTTCTCATAGCCCTGCAGCTGGAGACCGCGGCCATCGACCACCAGGTCCGCGCCCTCCTCGACACCCTTGTCGATCAGGTTCAGGATTCGCTCCTGGGACTGTTTGGTTACGACCGGGCCCATCTCGATACCATCGCCGTTGCCCGGGCCGATCTTGAGTTCCTCGATCTTCGGCTTGAGCTTGCTGACGAGCGCATCCCCCGTCTCGTCACCCACGGCCACGGCCACGGAGACGGCCATGCAGCGCTGGCCCGCCGAACCGTAACCGGCGCTGATGAGCGCGTCGGCCGCCTGATCCATGTCCGCATCGGGCATGACGACCATGTGGTTCTTGGCACCGCCGAGAGCCTGCACACGCTTCCCGGTCGAGGCCGCCGTCGCATAGATGTACGAGGCGACCGGCGTCGAGCCGACGAAGGAGACCGCGTCCACATCCTGATGATGAAGGATCGCGTCCACCGCTTCCTTGTCGCCGTTGACCAGGTTCAGCACGCCGTCGGGCACGCCAGCCTCCTTGGCCAGTTCGACAAGACGGATCGGGCAGGACGGATCGCGCTCGGACGGCTTCAGCACGAAGGTGTTGCCGCAGGCGATTGCCAGAGGGGCCATCCACAGCGGGATCATCGCCGGGAAGTTGAAGGGCGTGATACCCGCGCACACGCCGACGTGCTGGCGGATGGAGTACGCATCAACGCCAGTTCCCACATCTTCCGTGAAGTCGCCGCGCAGCAGGTGCGGAATGCCGCAGGCGAATTCCACAACCTCGCGCCCGCGCAGGATGTCGCCCTTCGCGTCGTCGATGGTCTTGCCGTGCTCGCTGGTGATCATCTCCGCGAGTTCCTGCTCATGGGCAAGGATCAGTTCGTTGAACTTGAACATGATCCGCGCGCGGCGCAGCGGCGGCGTGGCCGACCATTCCGGCAGGGCCGCCTTCGCGGCCGCCACGGCGGCGTCCACATCGGCATTGTTCGCGAGGCAGACTTCGGCGGTCTGCTCACCGGTTGCCGGATTAAAAACCGGGCCCTTCCGGCCCGATGTGCCGGCTGACGATGCGCCGTTGATCCAGTGTTCCAGGGTCTTCATGGAATGTCTCCTCACTCACAGAAAAGCCGGGCGACGCCGCGCCCGATGTTCGTTCCGCGGGACTATACAGGCTGACGGGAAACGGGCGAAAGGCCCGAGGCGTATTTGCGCGGGTTATTCGCTCTTGGGCAGCGGCGCGAGATCGCCGAGCTTGCCGCGGAAGAAGATCAGCGGATCGCCTTCGTTCGTCTCATAGCGCTCGACCTCACCGACGATGATCACATGATCACCGCCGTCATGGTGCACCACGTTCTTGCATTCAAAGCGTGCCAGGCAGCCCTCCAGCAGCGGCACGCCGCCCAGGCCTTCGGAGAACTCCACAAAACCAAACTTGTCGGTGCCGGACTTGGCGAAGGCCATGCATTCGTCCGACTGCTTGTCGGACAGGATGTGCACACAGAAATGGCTCGAATCCTCGAGGATCTGGAGGCTGGGGGAACCCTTGTCGAGGCTCCACAGGACCAGCGGCGGGTCCAGGGAAACCGAATTGAACGAGTTGGCGGTGACGCCCACCAGTTCGCCGTTGGGGCCTTTCGCTGTGATGATCGTGACCCCGGTCGCGAAGTTACCCAGCGCATTGCGGAATTCGCGCGTGTCGAACGGTGTTTCAGGCATCGATAAACCTCATTCCCCCAGGCCCACGGCGAGGTGGGCACGCTTTGTTGGCCCTGATTTACCTTTCCCACAGGCGCAAAAGCAACCGCCCGGTAGGACCAGTTCTCTTGCGGTGTGGGAAAAACCCCATGCTGTTGATCGCCCACCGGCCCGACGGCATGCTGACCGCGGAAACCGGGAGATTCCAACAATGCCCATGACACCCGAGCACAACGGCGTGGCGATCTGGTACGAAGTGCACGGCGACGGCCCGCCGCTCATTCTCGTAAGTGGGACCGGGCACGACCACACCTTCTGGTCCGGGCAGATTCCGCACTTTGCCCAGAGCTTTCTCACCATCGTCTTCGACAATCGTGGCGTGGGCCGGTCCAGCGTGCCGCCGCCCGGTTACAGCCTGGCAGACATGGCCGACGATGCCGCGCGTGTGCTCGATGACGCGGGACTCGACGAAGCCCATGTGATGGGATTCTCCATGGGCGGACATATCGCCCAGGAACTGACCCTCAACCATCCGCAGCGCGTGCTGAGCCTGGGTATTCACCACAGCTGGGCGCGCAACGGGGCGCGACTGCGCAAGTTCCAGGAAACGCGGCGCTATCTGGCCGAACACGGCCAGCGCGTCGCGCTGGCGGAACTCAGCATGCTCGCGCTGCATGCGAGCGCCTACTACGACGCCCATGTGGAGGAGATGGAGGAACACCGCCGCTTCCTGATGGAGGGATCACCGGTGAACGCGGGCTGGATCGGCCAACTCGAGGCCTGCCTCGCGGGCGACACCTATGACCGTCTGCCGCAGATTTCGGTGCCGACACTTGTCACCTGTTCGGAGCTGGACCTGATCGCCTCGCCGCACCTGTCGCGGGAAATCCACGCGCGCATCCCCGGTTCCGAGCTGAAAATCCTGAAAGACACCGGCCATGTGGCGCTGATGGAGGCTCCCGACCTGTTCGCAGAGGTCTGCCTGGAGTTCCTGGGCCGGGTCGCGGGCTGACAACGGACCTTGAGCCTGCCCGCACAGCCCCCGATAATCCCCGTTCAACCGCGCGGCAAAAGCGCGGGGTACAGGAGGATGCGCTCATGCGCGGACTGATCATGGACCGGCCGCTGATGATCTCCGACCTGCTGCGGCAGGCGGATTTCAATTCCGGCGACCGGGAAATCGTGACCCGGACGGTCGAGGGGCCGATCCACCGCTATACCTACCGCGACGCCCACCGCCGTGCGCGGCAACTGGCCAACGCACTCCAGTCTCTCGACGTGAAGCTGGGCGACCGGATCGCAACACTCGCCTGGAACACCCACCGCCATTTCGAGATCTACTACGCCGTCTCGGGCATCGGCGCGATCACCCACACGCTGAACCCGCGCCTGCACCCCTCCCAGCTCACCTACATCGTCAACCACGCCGAGGACGCCTACGTCTTCGTGGACCGGGATCTGGTGGGGCTGATCGAGGCGGTCGAGGGCGAGTTGCGCAAGCTGCGCGGCGTCGTGGTGATGACCGACAAGGCGAACATGCCGGAAACGAGCCTCGCCAACGTCATCTGCTACGAGGAACTGGTCAACAGCCACTCGGACGTTCTGGAGTGGCCCGAGTTCGACGAGAACACCGCCTCATCGCTCTGCTACACCTCCGGCACGACGGGCAACCCCAAGGGTGCGCTGTATTCCCACCGCTCGACCATCCTGCACGCTTATGCCTCCGCCCTGCCCGACACGCTCCACATGGGCGAGAACGAAGTGATCCTGCCTGTGGTCCCAATGTTCCACGTCAATGCCTGGGGCATTCCATATGGCGCGACGATGGTCGGCGCGAAACTGGTCTTCCCCGGCCCAAAGCTGGACGGGGCCAGCATCCACGAACTGCTGGCGGCGGAGGACGTCACCATGTCGGCGGGCGTGCCCACGGTCTGGCTGAACCTGCTGAACCACTGGCGTGAGACGGGCGACCGGGCACCGGCGCTGAAACGCACGATTATTGGTGGCTCGGCCTGCCCGGAATCGATGATCCGCGCCTTCCAGGAAGAGTTCGGCGTCGAGGTGCGCCACGCCTGGGGCATGACCGAGATGAGCCCGCTCGGCTCCGTCTCCATCCCCAAGCCCGCCATGCAGGACGACACCGACCGTATGCGGCGGCAGATGAAGCAGGGCCGCCCCGTGCCCGGCGTGCAGATGCGCATCGTCGATGACCACGGCAAGGAACTGCCCCATGACGGCAAGGCCTTCGGCGAATTGCAGGTGCGGGGGCCGTGGATCACCAGCGGCTATTTCAAGCTGGACCATTCCGATGCCCATGACCATGACGGCTGGTTCGCGACCGGCGACGTCGCGACCATGGACCCGGACGGCTATATGGAGATCACCGACCGCGCCAAGGACGTCATCAAGTCCGGCGGCGAGTGGATCAGCTCCATCGAGCTGGAAAACCTCGCCATGAACCACCCGGACGTGGCCCAGGCTGCCGTGATCGGGATCGAGCACCCGAAATGGGATGAGCGCCCGCTGCTGGTGGTGGTGCCGAAGCCCGGCAAGACGCCCACACATACCGATATGGCGGCGTTCCTCGACGGCAAGATTGCCAAGTGGTGGATGCCCGACGACACGGTCCTGACCGACGCCCTGCCGCTGGGTGCGACCGGGAAGGTCCTGAAGACCAGGCTCCGCGAACAGTTCGGGGCTCACAAGCTGCCGGAGGGAAAGGCATGAGTGCCGGGGAAAGCATCCACGACCTGTTGCAACTTCGCTTCGACGACATGCCGGAGGCGGACGGCGAAGCGCCCGGACTCTGGCAGACGATCGCGGGCCGCCAGTCCTGCCGGGCCTACACGGACCAGCCGGTGGACCCGGCGCTCCTGCAGCAGATCTGCGCGCTGGCGCTGAGTTCGCCGACCAAGAGTGACCTGCAGCAGCGCGACATCGTGATCGTGGCCGACCCGGAGAAACGCGCCGCCATCGATGCGCTGTTCCCGGACAGCCCGTGGATCGCGGACGCGCCGGTGTTCCTGGTCGTCTGCGGCAACAATCGCCGCCTGCGGCAGATCCACGAGCGCGCGGGACATCCGTTCGAGAACGACCACCTCGATGCGTTCTTCAACGCCGCCGTCGATGCCGGGATTGCGCTTTCCGCCTTTGCGCTGGCGGCGGAAGCCGCGGGCCTCGGAACCTGCCCGATCAGCACCATCCGCGACCATGTGGACCTGATCAACGAGCTGCTGGAACTGCCGGACTGGGTGTTTCCCGTGGCGGGGATGACGGTGGGCTGGCCCGGCCGCGCCCCGCGAATAAACCTGCGCCTGCCGCTCGCCGCGACCGTTCACACCGATTGCTACAACGAGGATGCCCAGCAGGCCGCCGTTGAGGCCTATGACCTGCGCCGGGCCGAACTGCGGCCCTATGGGTCACAGCGCGACCCGGACCGCTTCGGAACCCGCGATCCTTACACGTGGTCCGAGGACAAGGCGCGGCAATACGCCGAGCCCCAGCGCACGGACTTCGGCGCCTATGTCCGGCGAAAAGGCTTCAAGCTGGACTAGAAGGGGCCGCCGCACCCGCGCGAAGGACCGGCAGGGTCATCACCGCAGCAAGGATGGTGGCTGCCGCGATAGCCAGCAGAATGAACAGCATGTCGAAACCCCAGTTGCCGTAGATCCAGGCAATCAGGGGCACCGACAACGCAATCACCCCGAAGTTGATCGTGTAGCGGATCGCATAGACCCGCGCGCGCCACTCGCTCTTCGCAACCCGGCCGATCAAAACGTCGTTGATGGGGATCTGGCCGAACACCGCGAACATGAACGCGATTGAAACGGCAAGAGCGCCCCAGCCGGTCTGCCCCG
>Ga0255767_1001018_pt1 | contig 25393 bp, 34 predicted proteins | sample 071ome_24_FD_179967 | JGI IMG/M metagenome (GOLD analysis project Ga0255767, IMG submission 179967) | Coastal salt marsh microbial communities from the Groves Creek Marsh, Skidaway Island, Georgia - 071402CT metaG (version 2) | ecosystem: Environmental > Aquatic > Marine > Intertidal zone > Salt...
CGCACCAAGCCATGCGAAGATTAATGCATGAAGACTCGTCAGCATCAGAGGCTCCCGAGTGTGTCACGAAGTAACTGACAGACAGCTGCAGTTGATTGTGGATTTTGTCCCGTGATCAATCGTCCATCCTTTACCGCATGAGAGGTAAAGTTTTCACTGCACTCAAAGAGCGCGCCCAGCTCGCGAAGACGTGTTTCAAGTAAAAATGGCTCAACACCCATCAGCTCGATTTGTTCTGTCTCCCGATTGGTGAAGCTATTGACGCGTTTTCCTTGAACAAGTGGTGAGCCATCTGTCTCTTTCGCTTGCAGCAATCCTGAGGGTCCGTGGCAAACAGCGCCAACAACTGCGCCCGATGCCCAAGCATCAGTGACGATTTGACCGACGGTATTGTCATCAAAATCCCACATTGCACCATGTCCGCCCGGTAAAAAGACGCAATCATAGTCTGCACCATTGATTTCGCTCGCCATCAGCGTCGTCTCGAGCTGATCCATTGCAGCCGGATCAGCCATGAAGCGCGCTACGTTTGGTGGCCGCTTGTCGGGTTCTACGACGGTTTTGGGATCGGGGAGGCCGGGTCCGCCGGCGACGGATGCAAGCGTGATTTGCCAGCCAAGGTCGCGGATTGTCCAATAGGGTGCGGCCATTTCGTCGTAATAAAAACCAGTCCCTCGGCCTGTATGACCAAGTTCGGTGTGAGAGGTGAGCACAAGTAGAGCACGTTGAGTCATCATGATTATCCTGCTTGTTGATCCTGTGTTAGTGGTCACACATCCGTTAGTTTTCAATTGCTCAACGATTGGCTTGATGTTTGCAGCACCCGGTTCACTGTCAATTTTTTGGAGATTTGGTCTGTGGATGTATTTGCGGGAACCCTTGGATTTGTGGTGACGATTGCGGTGATTGGTTTGCTTGATGTGTTGATTGACAAGTATCAATACCGCTCAGAGCTGACTGGTTTTTAAGATCAAACATTCGGTAGGGATCGCGTTCAGTCCCTTTCTGCCGATACACTTCCGCCGGTTGATTCTTGAAGCGGTCGGTTTTGGAAGCGTATTTATCGTTGTTTGCGTCATCGTTGGTGGCGGCAACACTTATCCCTGCACAATCAGAAGCGTTACTGGTTGGTCTGATTGTGTATCAGCCGACGCAGGTGGCGCTGCTGATCCTCGTGGCATCAGTGGGGAATGTATTAGGAGCTCTGATCAATTGGACGTTAGGACGATTTTTTGCACAGTCTGCGGGCAAGCGTATGTTCAAAGACTCGTCTCGGTTCCATCGAGTCACTTCTTGGTATGAGCGCTTCGGATGGATCACATTATTGGGAAGCTGGTTGCCGATCATCGGTGATCCATTGACCTTTTGTGCGGGCTTGATGAGAGAACCGCTATGGCGATTTCTGTTAATTGTTTCCTTCGCGAAAACTGGCCGGTATCTTGTCCTCGGATGGTTGACCGTCTCTTCGGTATCATAAATTTGGATGCCACGATGAGATCCTTTGGTCACCACTTTGAAGATAGAGCGAGAATCACAGGTATTGCATGACTTTGACAATTTGGGTTGATGCGGATGCCTGCCCGAAGCCCATTAAATCACTAATTTACCGAGCGTCAGATCGATTAAAGGTTCCGGTCTTTTTAGTGGCGAATGGCTTTTTACAAAAGCCACCTCATCCTCTGGTTTCTGTTGTGCAAGTGTCCAAGGGATTCGATGTCGCCGATAACGTGATCTTAGAGCGGCTCACTGAGGGCGATCTTGTGGTGACGCAAGACGTGCCACTGGCTGCAGAGGTTGTCGATCAGGGCGGTTTTGCAGTGAATCCCCGCGGGACTTGGTATGACAAAGAATCTGTTAAGGCGTATCTGCGGCGTCGTAATGAACGTGAAGAGAAGCGGGAAGCGGGTTTAGTGCAAGGAGGTCCAGCTCCTTTTGGAGCCAAAGAGACGCAGCAATTTGCGCGAGTATTTGATCAGTTTTTGGCGCGAGTGCGGCTGTAACCGTGGGGTTTCTAACCAAGCGGCAAACATCACTCGTCGTCGAAGAGTCCATGCTGCATTTCAAATGGCCCGTGGCGATCCGTCGTTCGTCTCGGCGACGAACGATGGAGCTTCGAGTGACTCGAGACAGCACAATTCGTGTCCTGTGTCCGGCCTCGGTGACAGACCAGCAGATTGAGCAATGGATTCAATCCAAATCGAGCTGGATTGACGCGAAATTATTGGTCAATTCGAAACGTCAGTCGATTGTATTGCCAAAGCCTCAAACCGGTGCCTCCTGGTGGTATCGCGGTCAAGACCTCACCTTGAAGATCGAACAGTCGAAGCACTCAGGAGTTGAGCTCATCGAAGATACTTTGGTGGTAGCGACTGCGGGCGCGGGACCAGAGACGATCTTGCCATTGTTGCGATCTTGGTATTTCGAACAGGCGCATCGAAGGTTTTTGCAACGGACGGCTTTATTTGCCGACCGGCTAAGCGTCAAGCCGGCCCGGATTCAGCTGAAACCCTATCGATCGATGTGGGGACGATGCAACGGTAGAGGAGAGGTCGCCTACGATTGGCGTGTCATTGTTGCGCCTGATCGGGTTCTTGATTATTTAGTGATTCATGAGCTGTGCCATCTTAAACACTTTGATCATTCCAGATCGTTTTGGTCTTTGGTGGAGTCACAGCAGCCGGAGTACCGAGACTCGCGAGTGTGGCTAACGAAGCATGCAAGGGTTGTTAAATCGATGTTTTTGGATGGCTTGGAGTGAGACAGTGAATTCGTGGTGGCTTGTATCAGCGTGATGACTGGTGCTGTCGATCCAATGAGTCGGAGTCTTTTGAGCACATGCAAAATCAAGTGTCGACTATGGAGTGGTTGAATTGATGTTGAAACAGGGGATACTGATCCTAGGTTCCGTGATGATTTCTCGATCGAGAAATTGGCGGTTTGCAAAAGAGGACGCTTCGTAAGAGTCCCGCTAAGGGCGCCTGTGTTGACAGGCAAACGGAGAAAGTAAGGGTCCATTCGCAATTCGCTTCAGGGGTTGTGCCCTTTATGGTGTCAATCGGAATCGGAAAAGGCTGGGTGGAGACACGCAGCCTTTTTTAATTCCACTCTCCCGCGGAGTCAGTAGACCTCAAGCCAATCACCCATTACATTGTTCAAAACATAACAAGGTGCGAGCGATGGACAATAAAGAGGGAAAGCCTGCAAAAGCCTGGTATGTGAATTGGCTGATCATTGCCGGCACCATCATTGTGATTATGGTGCTGTCCTAACATCAAAGGATCTGTTCCCCTTTCTCGGTTAACCAGGGGCCTTCGGGAGTTTGATCAATAATGTCTATGATCCGAGTTAACGGCCGGCAGAGCCTGACGCCTTTGGGTGTCTGGACAAAAGGGCGCTCGAGGGCTTCGGGATGCTCGACCAGATAGTTGATGATTGCCACGTCGTCGTCAGCGATGACGAATGGTTTCAGTAGCGCGCCTGCATCAGGTCTCAACATGTCAGTCCAATCCATTGAACAGGCGGTTTTCAGGGTGATCAGTTGATCGTGAGACCAGCCTTCCTTCAGATACAAAACAATCTCAGGTTCGATCCCAGATGCCGTTAAAAAACGCAATGCATCTCGTGATTTGCTGCAGTTCGGATTGTGATAAATGGTGACCGTCATCGCTGTTTTGTGCCTGTGATTTGTCAAAACCGCAGTGTATCGCGTTGGGCTTCATGTGTGTCGTCATAACAGCCAAACCGGGGATGAAGGGCTCTATGAGCCTAGCGACCAAGATAATTGGCTTGATTTTTGCTGTATTTATACCTGTTAGCTTTTCGACAGAGGACGAAGCATGTCAGCATTAACGAAATTAGAATATGAGCGTGATACGAATTGTGTTGAGATTAGTTTGTTTGCACAGTGTAAAGCATTGATCAGCGAGGGCATGTCCACTGAGGTCGATCAATTGATTGAACGAGCTCGAGGCATCACATCGGATGCCGAATTGGACAAGATTCGTTTGATTAAAGATGTTGCCTTGGGTTCGAAAGCACTCATTAACTGAACATTTGCGTCGGCACCAAGCGTACACTCAGCACATTTGATTGAGGACGGCCTGTGTTTGTCGACATTGAATCCATTCGTGATCAATTGCCATTTGATCCGTTCAAGGCGATTGTCGCTCCAAGACCGATCGGTTGGATTTCGACGATCTCGGCAAGCGGTGTTGCAAATTTAGCTCCTTATAGTTTTTTTAATGCGCTCAGTAGTGATCCGCACCTCATTGGTTTCAGTAGCTCTGGCTGGAAAGATACTGTCTCGAATTGCGACGCAACTGGCGAATTCGTGTTTAACCTTGTGACCCAAACATTACTGACGTCCATGAGTCAAACTTCAGCGGCTATTCCTCCCGAAGAGAGCGAATTTGCGTTTTGTGGGCTTGAGTCAGTGCCATCGTATCGCGTGTCCGCTCCACGTGTTGCTCAGAGTCCCGCAGCACTTGAATGTCGCGTGGTCGAAATCAGGCAACTTCAGGGACTCGACGGTGTGCCCTGCCAGAGCTGGTTCACCATCGGTGAAGTGATTGGGATCTATCTCGATCCAGCCTTTATTACTGAAGCCGGTCGGTTTGATACCGCCAAAGCGGCAATTCCAACGCGTTGTGGATATCAAGATTATATGGAGGCCGGCGATTTGTTTGAGCTGACCCGTCCCTAGCTGGTTAACGCCATTTTGAGTCCATAGCTGACAATCGCACTGCCTGCGAGCGCTTTTCCGAGACGACCAAACCAGTGACCTTGATCCAGGCGACGCCTGGTGTAGACAGCGATGCTGATGATGGATGTCACATAGACAACATCGAATAGCTCCAAAGTCATAAAAAGAATCGGTGTTGTTTGGATCAATGAGGTAACGCCAGCCACCCATGACATCATTAAAATCTCGTCACCGGTAAAGATGCCCAGTACGCCTAAAAATGCTGCACACTTGCCATCGCGAGCCGAGATGGCCATGGCGAACATCGAATTAGGCCCTGACAGCAGTACAATGATGACCGTACTGATGAAGGAGATGCCTAGGTCTGATACCGAACATGATTTTGATCGCGACTCAAAGCCAAACTTCAGTAGAAGGGAGTTTCTGCCGATAAGACTCATTGTTGGACTCAAATAAATGGATCTGTATTTCGCATGCAACGATTGATTGCCCTAGTTGGTCTTCTTTTACCCCTTGTCGTCCAGGCAGCGGGAAGCCAAACACTCGAATCACCGACGGCTGTGTTAGACGCTCTAAAGCAGTCAAGGGGTGGGGTATTGCTCGCATTTATCGATCAACCATCGGATCAAGCGAATCCAGTCAAACATCTCCAGGGGTTTCTCAGTCGTTATCGCCTTGATCTCAATGGGACGGATTTGGGTCAAGTTCGCAGAAATACGATTCTTCATGTGCGGCCCCGGTTGGGCGTCAATCGACTGACGATCGAAAATACCTTTGATAATCAGCAGCGGAAACAATTGAGCTTTCCGGCGATGCGCGCAGCCGGTGTTCCCACAGCAATTGTCGAGATTCGAACCTCTCGAGATTTCGCCTGGATGGAGGCGCTCACGTTGTCAGCAGCTGAAGTGCAAGCGGTAGAAAACGCGCTGGATCGAAGTCAAACCGGGGGGATGTCTCGAGTATTGGCATTAATCCGCTCTCGCGGTCAGGAAGCCATCCAACAGCCTCGACCATTGAGGAACTGGAGTCGAGGGATGTCTTCCGGTGGTGGCTCGGACTCTGGCTCGGCTTCAGATGGTTCGGTATCGTCAGCTCGATCTGCTCAATCTTCACCCTCTGAGGAGACGACTCAAGACACAGCGGAGCAGGGCTCCACGGAATCGGATTCCTCAGAAGAGGCCGCCGCTGATACATCGAGCGACACGGAGGAGGCGGATTCTGGAGCCAGTGTGTCGGCTGATCGAAGGAGCTATTACTAACAGATCGATATCTCAAGTACACTCAACGCAAAAGAGAGAGGGTTGCTACGTGAGTCAGTCGATCGAAGTGCAAGTCGTTGAGGGGATCTTGTGTGCTGATTTTAATGAAGGTCGGCTGATCATTGATACTGGGTCACCGGTATCTCTTGGCCCCGATACCATGATTCAGGTCCTCGGCTGTGCGGTTCAATTAAACTCAACAATTGGAAACTACGCCTGGGCTCAAATTCAGGAGAGTCTTCCTTTTGATGCCGTTGGGCTGATTGGTGTCGATGCTTTTTCTGAATCGTCACTCGGCTTTGATTTAACTAACCACACACTGGCGTTGCTCGAAATGCCGGTCGAAGGTAACCACGAGCCATTTATCATGGGGTCACCAGTGATTCGATGTCAGGTTGGTGAAGAAAATCTGTCGGCCGTATTAGATACCGGGGCAGGTCTTTCATATCTCCGCGATGCTCAGTTCGCGACTTTCGGCAAGTCACTCGGTCGGACTCGCGATTTCCATCCCATGCTGGGTGAGTTTGAGGTAGACACTGTAGAATGTTCGATGATGGCGGGGGATCAGTCGATGACGGAAGTCTTTGGTCTTGCCACCGAAGATCTTGAGCGATTAATGCAAATGGCCAAGATCGACGCCATTTTAGGCACTTCCTGGTTCCAAAAATGTGTTGTCGAGATCGATTTTAACAATGAATTAGTTGGCTTGACGGTTGATTAGTTTACAGTAACTCGAGCCGCTTGAATCCGCCGTTGATGTGCCTCGACATTAAGAGTGATACCAACTCTTCATCCTTTTTTTGAAATGCCTTTAGTAGTTGTTCATGTTCCTCGATGGATGCCCGAATATTTGCGTGGCTTGCCAGACTTCGGCTCCTAAACAACAGGGACTCGCGCATGACTTGATCGATGAGAGCGGTCAGTCGAGGCGAGTCTGCGACTTGATGAATCCGCTTGTGAAATTGAATGTTTAGGTCGAAATATGCCGAGAAATCTTGATTGATCGATGCCGCCGTCATGTTTTGATGCAGTTGGTCGAGTGCATCGAGGTCGCTTTCCGACATGCGCGTTACGGCGAGTGCCGATGCTTTTGCTTCAAGCATCTCGCGGATAGCAAAAATCTCTTTGACTTCAGAAAGTAAGAGTTTCCTCACAACGACTTGTCTGGCACTGACCTGTTCAAGTAAGCCTACGTTAATGAGTTCACGAATGGCTTCTCTGACTGGTGCGCGAGACATGCCAAGGCGTTCTGCGAGATCGCGTTCTGTGATTTTTTCGCCCGCACTTAAACAACCCTGAAGAATAAATTCCTCGGTCTGCTGTCGTGCTTTTAGGCTCAATGAATCAGTCATTCAAAGTTCTCAAGGCGCTCTGCTAGTTGGTATACCTTAATTCTTTTTTGAAGCATTAAACAAGCGAAAAAATTTTGTTTTCGCAGATTTGGTATTGCAAAATCAGAGTGGGTAGAGCACCATCGATCTCAACTTGGAATTCCAAGTACATACATATAAAAACAGAATAATGGAGCACTATTATGGTGAAGCATTTTAAAACTGGCATTGCTGCCGGGTTACTCGCGGTCGCGCTATCTGGGGTGGCGCAGGCCGAAGCGGAGTATAAGCTGACATTCTCAACCTACTGGCCAACCTCTTATAATTACCTGATTGATCCAATTTTTTCGTTTGCCGAAAAAGTGAAAGAGCGGAGTAATGGTCGTGTTGAGATAGAAGTATTCCATTCGAAGCAGTTGTTCGGAGGAAAAGAAGAATTCGGTGCACTCGAACGTGGTGATATCGATATGTCTGCTCCGATGGATACCTATAACACTGGGTCAATTCCGGAATTAGGTATTGCCAGCATGCCATTTCTCTGGCCGAGCCCCCGAGCGATGCAGACAAGCCTTGATGCCGGCCTGTGGGATCTGGGTGTTAACCAAGCCATGGAAGCTCGCGGTGTTAAAGTACTAAACGTAGCAGCTGGCGGTCCCTATCAGTTGTATGGCAAAGATTTTGAGATTCGAAAGCCGTCAGATCTGAAAGGTAAAAAAATCGCCGTGAGCGGCTCCGCAGCGAGTCGTGCAATGGAATTGGTTGGTGCATCGCCAACCTCGATGAGCTCTGGCGACCTCTATGTGGCGTTGCAGCGTGGGACAATCGATGCGACTTCTCGTCCCCTGATCACGGGCATTGGACGGAAGCTCTACGAAGTGTTGGATTACATTACAGTGGTCAATATGTCCTACTTCTCCACGGCTTTGGCGATTAACCTCGACACCTGGAACAAATTGCCTGCCGATATTCAAGCGATCATGCAACAAGCCGCTAACGAGCGGGGTCAAGAGCAACTTGAGATGCTAGAAGCCTATATGGCTGAAGCCGAAGGGTTGTTCGAGAAAAATAATGTGAACTATCACGTGGCATCAAAGGACGAGTTGGCTGGTTTTCAGACCGCTGTTGCCCCCGTCTATGACTGGTGGAAAGGTCAGGTTGGCAATGGTGATAAGTACATCGAGTTCGCCAGAAAAAATCAATAATCTCTCCCTAAAAAGTCGCTTGGTACGCCAAGCGACTTGAGGTCATGAACATGATGTTTTTGATTCGAGCACTCTCTCTTGTGACCTATCGGGTCGCTCAAGTGTCGATTGTCGGTACATTAGCTGTTGTGACTGGTGAGGTTGTCGCTCGGTACATTTTTAACAGCCCAACGCAGTCATCACTTGAGATTACAGAGTACTTTTTGGTTGCGATGGGATTTCTGCCTTTAGCAATGATTTATCAGCGCGGTGGGCACGTTTCAGTTGATCTGGTGGTGAATTTACTCCCCGAGCGGGTGAAGCGGCATTGCCTCACAGCGTCGGCTGTGATTACTGCGATCTTTAGTTTTCTAGTTTTCTGGTTTGGAATGGGTATGACCTTGCATGCATTTGAGTCTCAAACCGCGTCGTCATCCCTGATGGCGTTTCCGATGTGGATTGCCTATCTCCCCATCCCATTGGGATTTTTGGCGTTGGCTTGCCAAGCGACGTTGACGATTGTTGACTCCGATCGCTCCGATGTAGGGATCTAGATATGGATACAGTGACCATGTCGATTCTGGCGATTGCTGCGCTCTTCGCAATGATGGCGATCGGCGTTCCAGTTTTCGTTGCCCTCGGTGTGTCGAGTGCGATAGGCATCTTTTTATTGCAAGGTTTTGACGCACTAAGCGCACTTCCTGGGGTGATGTACGATCGAATGGCTAGCTTCACCTTAGTTGCTGTTCCGTTATTCATTCTCATGGGCGAGATTATTTTTGTCTCAGGCCTTGGTGGCGATATTTATCGCGCTATTCGGATTAGTTTACACCGTGTGCGCGGCTCTCTTGCGGTCGCCAGTGTCTTCGCTTGCGCGGTGTTTGGAGCAATGTGTGGCGTGTCCTTGGCCGGCGCAGCAACCATTGGCAAATTTGCGATACCAGAGATGCTGAAAGCAGGATATGCCAAGACAATTGCCACTGGAGTTATAGCATCTGCGGGCAGTTTAGCGCTTTTGATTCCACCAAGCGTCGGGCTAATTCTCTACGGTCTTGTTGCTGGAGAATCCGTTGGCTATCTGTTCATTGCTGGCGTAATTCCCGGCATCATTATTTCTCTGATGATGATGGTCTATCTACTCATCTTGGGGTATGTCAAACCGGAACTCATGCCCGCGGTTGATTTGTCAGAGCTTGAAGCGGGCCAAAAAGATAATCCATGGGTGGTAACCATCCCTGCATTATTACTGGTGTTTGCTGTACTTGGCTCGATTTACTTTGGGATCGCAACGCCCAGTGAATCGGCTGCGATCGGCTGCCTTGGCGCCCTGGCAATCGCTGCTTACAAACGGACGCTCAGTGTTGAAACCCTTATACGTGTCATTTCCGATACGACCAAAACCACCGGAATGATCTTAGCGATATTGTCGAGCGCATTAGTGTTCGGGTATCTGTTGACTCGTTTGCGAGTACCCCAAGATCTGGTGGCTTGGATTGTCGAACAGGGGTTCGATAAATATATGGTGTTAGTCGCCATTTTCTTGCTGTTGATTGTTATGGGTATGTTCATGGACGTGGTTTCTGTCATTTTGATTGCGACTCCGCTTCTCCTGCCGATCATCAAAAACTTTAATTACGATCCGATTTGGTTCGGCATTGTGATGGCTATTGTCACTGAAATGGCGGTTATTACTCCCCCTGTGGGACTCAATCTCTTTGTGATTCAGGGGATTTCTCCCGGGCAGATCTCATTGATGACAGTGGCTCGCGGTTCATTCCCGTTCTTCTTGATTTTGGTATTGGCTGTGATCCTGTTTACGATCTTCCCCAACCTAGTGCTTTGGCTCCCATTTGGATAGGAGGAATAGATGACATCACTGACCTCTGGCCCCTTAGAAGGTGTTCGTGTCATTGAAATGGGGTCATTGATCGCTGGTCCCTATGCGGGTGCGTTGTTCGCTCAATTCGGCGCAGACGTGATCAAGATTGAGCCACCAACAATTGGCGATCCACTCCGAAAGTGGCGCAAGATGGATGGAGATACATCGCTGTGGTGGTACTCACAAAGCCGAAATAAGCAATCGTTAACACTGAATCTGAAAGATCCAGATGCGCAGGAGGTGTTAAAGCGTCTGGTGAGTGAAGCTGATGTGTTAATCGAAAACTTCAGACCAGGGACTCTCGAGAAATGGAATCTCGGGTGGGACGCGTTATCAAAGGTCAATCCTCGACTTGTCATGCTCCGTGTTTCGGGCTATGGACAATCGGGTCCTCAGGCAGGTAAACCAGGGTTTGCCGCGATTGCTGAAGCGATTGGGGGGTTGAGATACTTGATAGGTTATCCAGACCGGGCGCCGGTAAGAACTGGGGTGAGTATTGGCGATACCTTGGCATCATTATATGGCGTTATTGGGTCATTGATGGCGCTTAGACATGCAGAAGCAACGGGAGAAGGTCAGGTAGTCGATGTCTCGTTGGTGGAGGCTGTTTTAGCTGTCACGGAGAGCTTAATCCCGGAATACGGTGCAGATGGCACCATCCGCGAGCGCACTGGATCGAGCCTTCCTGGAATTGCACCCTCGAATACCTACACTACTCGCGACGGTCGCTATCTGGTGTTGGCAGCGAATGGCGATAGTATTTTCAATCGCTTGATGCATGCGATCGGGCGGCCTGATATCGCTGATGATCCTCAGTTTAAACATAATGACGGGCGAGCGAAGGCATCTGATGAGCTGGATACGATCCTTGGAGCCTGGTCAGCTTCGGTGAGCTTGACTGAGGCGCTCGATATTCTGGAGGCTGCAGAGGTACCGGCGTCCGGAATCAATTCAGTCGCTGAAGTGGTTGAAGATGAGCAAATTCAAGCACGTGGGTCGATAGAGCGATACGCGCTTGAGTCTGGATTAAATCTCTGTATGCCAGCGGCTGTTCCCAAATTGACTAAAACACCGGGTGGAACCCGTTGGCTCGGTCCCAAGCTTGGGGAACATAATGAGTCAATTTTAGAGTCACTGGGTCTTGATCCGATCACGATTCGGAAAGTGACAGGCGGCGATTGATGATGGTGCATTCTTCTGATTTGGTCTGTATTCAAGAAGTCGGAATGCGTGACGGGTTACAAAGCGCTGATCAGTTCGTCACGACCGAGGACAAAGTCAGACTGATTGACCAATTATCGAAAACTGGGCTCTCAAAAATTGAAGTGACCTCCTTCGTCTCGCCCAAGGCCGTCCCATTGCTTGCGGATGCCGAAGAGGTTCTCGCCGCTATCAATCGACAGCCGAGTGTTACGTACAGTGCGTTAATTCCGAATCGTAGAGGGCTTGATCGAGCGCTTGCAGTTGAGCTTGATGAAGTCAACTTGGTGATGTCGGTGAGTGAAGCCCACAATTTGGCAAATTTGAGGATGACCTGCGAGCAATCCATCGAGCAATTTCGTGAGATTTGCAACAATCGGGGATCACTTCGGGTCAACGGGACACTGGCGACAGCTTTTGGCTGTCCCTTTCATGGAGAGGTGAAACAGTCGACCGTCTTCGAGTGGGCTCATCGTTACTTAGACGCTGGCATTGATTCATTAACCCTAGCAGATACGATCGGTGCGGCAACGCCTCGACAGGTCTATGATCTTTGCAGTGGTTTCGCAGAGGCTTTTCCGTCCATTGAAATCACGCTTCACCTCCACAATACACGTGGTCTCGGAATCGCGAATGCGTTATCGGGGATTGCAGCTGGGATTCGCCATTTAGATGCCTCTGTTGGCGGTATTGGTGGTTGTCCGTACGCACCTGGAGCGACAGGCAATGTTTGCACCGAAGATCTGGTGCATGCCTTGATCTTTGATGGGTATCGATGTGAAGTGGATTTAGAACAATTATTATCGGTTAGTCACGAGCTTGGCGCTTTGCTCTCCGATCCTTTGCCCGGTTTGGTTCGATATGCAGGTTCGAAGCTGACTACGCACCCAATGTCGGATGACTTAAAATGTCGGCTGGGACTCGTTAAGTCAGATTAGTAATAGGCTGCATTCGCATCGTTTTTTGAGCGATGCTTTGTCTGAAAGTGTAGCTTACGTTACGTCTCTCGTGATTCTTATCCTAAGAAACTAGTGAAGATTTCGTTGAACTTGTCGATGTCTAACCCCAGGCAAAGGAATATTGACGGATGAATTGGATCAAGCACCACACGCAAACTGTTGTCGCACTTACGTGTATCGGCGCAACGCTCTTGTTTTGTGCTTATGCCATTATTGATTATGAATCCGACCAGTGCCATTACAGAGAGATTCGTGGATTTAACCAAGCTCTCGGTGCGAAGGGCTGGTGCCGGATTCTCTAGTTAGATCACCCGGCAGGTGCCACTGACAATCTTGGTTCCGGTCCCGGTATCATGGCGGTGGTAATAAAAAATCCCGTTTCGGAACATACCGCCTTCCACTTCACTTCCAAATCGAAAGGTCGTTTCGGAAAAGTAGTGGGTCATCGGCAGCTGACCTCTGGATTTCACTGGGAAGCCGGCCAAGAAGGTTAAATCACCCTTACCATCGGCCGGAATTTCAAACTGAAACGCCCGTTTCGTGATGACGTCGACACAGCGAAAGGTGGTTGGTGGTGCTGCCTGAGCAACAGAGATCAGCGTGGAGATGCTGAGGATCGTGATCGATTTGAGAAGGTTTTTCATCGGTTTCATCGTCATGGTGTTTGATCTTCACATTATCATACCGTTCTTTATCCAGTCTTCCACCGGATCATCGCTGACCTGTCCGAGAGGTCCGCTTGCGTCTCGATAAGATTCCTGTGGCGAAGGTTGCGTCATGAGATCGATCTCAGCTCGGAATCTTGTATCATCCTTAGACATGAAAAATTTGACGTAAAACTGGGAGAAGTGGATGAGCGATGAATTGAAGGCGTTGGAAAAAGAAGCCGAAGAGCTCCGTCAAAACCTTTGGATCTGGAAAGGAATCGCTTTTGTTTTGTTAGTGTTATATGTCTCCGAGATCGGCGGCTGGTTTTCCTGATGAGAACCATTGGTCTTCTCGGCGGGATGAGCTGGGAGAGCACCCAAATCTACTATTCATTGATCAACCGAGAGATCAATAAGCGGTTAGGGGGATTTCATTCGGCAAAAATCGTTTTGGTGAGTGTGGATTTCGCGGAGATTGAACACTTTCAGCGCATCAGTGACTGGGAGGCTGCAGCTGGGTTATTGATCCAGGCCGCGCGTCAACTCGAGGCAGGGGGCGCCGATTTCATCGTGATTTGTACCAACACGATGCATGAAGTTTACGATCAGGTGAGTGCATCTGTCTCGATGCCTGTGTTGCATATCGCTGATGCGGCGGGCTTAGCTGCGCAGACACGTGGTGTGACTCGGCTTGGGCTATTGGGCACAGAATTCACGATGCAGCGTCCATTTTATCGCCAACGATTGAGGGATCGGTTCGATCTCGACGTTCTCACTCCTTCATCTGCGCAACAAGCAGTGGTTCATCGCATTATCTATGATGAGCTGTGTTGTGGGCTGATCAATTCACACTCGCGGGAATCTTATCAGGAGGTGATTGCTGATTTGGTTGAGCGAGGCGCACAAGCTGTCATCTTGGGATGTACGGAGATTGGGTTACTGATTTCAGAAGACGACTGTCGCGTTCCAATCATCGACACGACCGTCATTCACGCAAATCAAGCAGTAGACGAAGCGCTCAATGAGTAAATGTTGCGCACGGCTTAGAATGGTGATGGAGAGTGCAAAATCTGTGTTTATCAACACAATGATCCACAAGGTTTTTGGATAACGTAGGAGTGTACCTTCGTAGATAACCTTTTTAACGTCACGATATCCGTAGAATTTTTCGTGGGGCTCTGAATCTTGTCTTCAAAATAATCTCCGAACACCGATGAATTGAGCTCTTTGAGCAAGCTTTTTTGATGATGGTAGACCATGACTTTTGTTATTCACCATGGCTCGCCATAGTACTCTTGCCTAAACGATAATCATTGAATTGATGGTAGACCAAAACTCTTGGCGGTCACGTCGGATCGGTGTATTGTTAATGGTTAGATCGCGGTGATTAAGGAGATTAGAGCGTGTGTCAGATATTCGCTGGGCAGGATCCTGAGAACTACTCTTATGTTTCTCGGAGTATTCGACTGGACGGTCAGGTGACTAGTATTAGGTTGGAAGGGTTGTACTGGTCGGTGCTCGATGATGTTGCACAGTCTCAAGGTTTTACGACTCCTGAATTCATATCAAAGCTACACCGCGAGGTCATGGAATTGCGCGGTGCACCCCAAAACTTCACCTCATTATTGCGCTCTGCCTGTCTCATTTATACAGATAACCGATTGGCGACTCGCTTAGAAGATCAGCGTCAACTCAAGGCCAGCTGAGTCAGTTTGGTCGACCAAGGTATCGCTGCGCTTTTGGCGTAAAATCGTCCTTATTTTTTATGATTTTAATAACTCACTGATAATTAATACTAATTGATTATCCTCATTTCCTTTATGTAGTAATCAATTACTACCATTTGGTATTCCATTAGAAGCATAGTGGCGTTAGAAATCGTATCGGTTGAGTGTTTTCTCTTTATGATGCTCAAGCGAATGAGGCGTTTTCAAAAAAATAACAACGAGAAAGGTAGCAATGGAAACAATCACTTCATCGAAAGGGATTAGCCGCCGAGAGCTTCTCAAGCGGTGTATGGTCGTAGGAGCAGGCTTGGCTGTTGGAACCGGCTTCGTCGCCGGGAGCACTGCAACGTGGGCCATGGAGACTAATCACGTGACTCCAAGTCAAATGGCCACTTTAATTCAGATGGCGCGTGATATTTACCCACATGATCACATTGCTGATCAATATTACGCTGCGGCCGTCAAAGGTTTTGATTCAGCGGATTCAAAAGATCGGGTTGCAGCAGGAGTGGATGCTTTGAACGCAGCTGCTCAAGGTCAGGGATTTGCCAATTATTTGTCAGTGCCGTGGGAGCAGGATCGAGCGTCTATCCTCCGCGGTATGGAGCAAAGCGCATTTTTCCAAACGATGCGAGGTAATTTAGTTACCGGTCTCTACAACAACAAGGAAGTCTGGCCATTTTTCGGTTATGAAGGGGAGTCGTACAGTAAAGGCGGCTATATCAATCGAGGTTTCGACGACATCGCGTGGATTTAATAGCCGAAAGAGCTGGAGATTATAAAAATGAGTGCAAAGTTTGATTTAACCGACGACGGTGTTGTTGTTGTCATTGGTTCTGGAGCAGGCGGGGGTGTCCTGTCTAATGAATTAGCTCAAAAGGGCATCAAAGTGGTTTGCCTGGAGGCAGGTGGTCGCCACCTGCCACAAGATTACCAAAATGATGAGTGGGGTAGTTTTGGGCAAATCAGTTGGCTAGATGCTCGAACCACTTCAGGAGATTGGCGGGTAGCCAAAGACTTTTCTGGTCTGCCGTCCTGGATCGTGAAAGCAGTTGGCGGATCTACCGTCCATTGGGCTGGCGCATCTCTGCGTTTCCAAGAGCATGAGTTCAAGACCAAAACCGTTTACGGAAATGTCCAGGGCGCCAATCTCCTTGACTGGCCGATTGGGTTGTCTGAACTTGAGCCCTATTACGCTAAGGCCGAAGCGAAGATGGGCGTAACCCGGACCAACGGGATACCTGGGCTGCCTGGAAATAATAACTACAAAGTATTTGAAGCTGGCGCAAAGAAACTCGGATACAAAAAGGTGCATACCGGCAATATGGCGATCAATAGTCAGCCAAGAGGTGGTCGTCCCGGTTGCCAGCAAGTGGGCTTTTGTTTCCAAGGATGTAAGTTTGGTGCTAAGTGGTCTTCTGCCTATGTGGATATTCCTGAAGGCGAGGCTACTGGCAATCTAGAAGTGCGAACCCATGCGCATGTACTTAAGATCGAGCACGATAAAACTGGCAAGGTCACGGGTGTGCTTTACGCGGACAAAGACGGGAACCAGCATCTTCAAAAGGCACGAGTGGTTGCTGTCGCGGGTAATTCTATCGAGAGCCCAAGGCTTCTGCTCAACTCGGCGTCAACAATGTTCCCCGACGGATTGGCGAATAGCTCAGGTCAAGTCGGTAGAAACTACATGCGACATATGACGGCTTCTGTCTACGCTTCATTCCCAGAACCGGTCCGTTTTTGGCGTGGGACTACCATGGCTGGAATTATTCAAGACGAAGCGCGTCATGATCCTAGCCGAGGTTTCGTTGGGGGTTATGAGCTCGAAACGCTGGCCTTAGGTGTTCCCTTTATGGCGGCATTCTTAAACCCTGGTGGATGGGGAAGAGAATTTGCGGCTGCAATGGATACTTATGAAAATATGGCTGGGTTGTGGATTGTTGGCGAGGATATGCCGCAGGAGACTAACCGTGTGACATTGAACCATGACGTTAAAGATCAATACGGACTTCCGGCGCCTAACGTGCATTTTGATGATCACCCTAACGATACCGCTATGCGTAACCATGCGTGGAGACAGGGTGCCGCATTGTATGACGCGGTTGGTGCGACTCAAACGTACCCAACACCGCCATATCCGTCGACGCACAATCTTGGGACCAACAGAATGTCGGCTAAAGCTAGCGACGGGGTTGTGAATAAGTGGGGACAGACGCACGATATTTCGAATTTGTTCGTATCTGATGGCTCTCAGTTTACGACTGGTGCTGCAGAGAATCCGACGCTCACGATCGTTACTCTCGCCATCAGACAGGCTGATTATATTGCCAAAGAGATGGCTGCAAGAACAATTTAGTGATCAGCCTGTAGTGCAAAGCCCGGCATGCTACCTGCGTGCTGGGCTTTTTGTGAGGAATCAACCATGAGTTTCGAGGTGATAGCTACTGATCTGGGCTCATTACCTAGTGGCGGCCATGAAGCACAGACTCCAATCTATAGATCGAATACGAATCTTCTAGACCAAGCTGAGCGAGGGGCCCACACATATGTGGACCTCAGTTTTGACGATAAGCTTGCTTTTCAGATTGATGGTGTGATTTCCGATGATGAGTGTCGGCGTTTGATCGAGTTTACTGAGAAACTTGGTTTCCGAGAAGCAGCGCCGGGTATCCAAACTCCGCCATGGATGCGTCAAAATCAGACTGTTCATTGGATGGCACACCCAAGAGATGTTGAAATACTGTTTTCGCGGGTCAAGGCCTTTATTCCACCGGTTCTCGATGGTCGAGCGAGTATGGCTAGCTTAAGTCATCGGTTGAACACCTATCGGTACACCTTTGGTCAACAGTTTAAACCGCACTTGGATGGAGACTGGCCAGGTTATCGGGTAAATCCTAAGACCAAGCAATTGGAGTACTGGAAAACGGGGCGATCGATGTTATCTATGCTGTTGTATTTAAACGGCCGGGATGAGGGGGTGCAGGGCGGTGATACTCTGTTAATTGATTCGGGGAAGGTGGTCCGACGTGTAGCGCCGCGTGGGGGGCGAGTCCTATTCTTCAGGCATGGTATTCATTCTAAATCAGTACTTCATGCAGGAGACATCTTGGGTGACGGAGCCGCTAAATATGTCGTCAGAATTAACGTAATGTACCACTCAGAGATGGTGGATTAATCATTGAGTATCAGGCCGAAGGCTACTTGAATTCGTTACCTGCATAAATTCTGGAGACGTTTTTGAGGTGTTGGTACGTCGGATAAAGGTTGCGCGATATCGCTTTCGTAGTAGGGGCTTACTACCACTTTTACAGAGAGACCTGCGATGCTAGTTCGGTTATTGATTAAGGAGAACGGCTTGTGACGACATCTGGTTTTAAACTTAACCATTCCATGCTGAGGGTCAAGAACCCAAAGACATCACTCGATTTTTATCAAAATATACTTGGAGCCACCTTGATTGAGACATTTGAGTTTCAAGCTATGGGTTTCACGCTTTATTTCCTGGGATTTGAAGCAGGCTTAGTGGATCAGATGCCATCGGATCGAGCAGAACGAATCCAATGGCTCGCCAATCAGTCTGGGCTCTTGGAATTGACTCATAATCATGGAACGGAGATTGACGATTCTTTTGGCGGATATCACAACGGTAACACCGAGCCCAAAGGCTTTGGGCACATTTGTGTCTCTGTTCCTGACGTTCATGCAGCCTGTGATCGATTTGAAGCAATGGGAGTTGAGTTCGTTAAGCGGCCTAACGATGGATCGATGAAAGGCATTGCGTTCATCAAAGATCCAGATGGTTATTGGATAGAAATATTCTCGCCTGTAGATTTGACCAACGTTATTTTAGAGCACACTTGATTAAGCGTAGTGATTCTGAATGTAAAACGAGAGCGCGAAATTCAATTGACGTAGGCAGTCTCGAGTTAAAACTCTGATCCTTGGGTAATAGGCTGTTGAATTTTTCGGATCTTGAGTAGAAGAGCATGCGAAAGTAAAAAATGAATCAAATGGTTCATTTCGGTCCAACGCGATGGTGCTGTCGGCTCTATCGATTGGCTAAAGAACACTTGAATAAGTTCTGAGTGGGCCTAATGTCCCTATGGCGATCAAAGGGAGTATTAGCATGCGGAAAGCCTTAATTGTGGTGGATTCGTTTTTGACGGTCTTGTTTGGGCTGACGTTAGCGGGATTGCTGATTGTTTACGCAGGGATCGGTGATGATCTGGATATTCTCGTGTTCTTTGTGGTCCTTGGGGTTCCCTACGGACTTTTACGATTTGTGGTCTTAGGGAGTCCCATCCCCTTTACCGCGTTACCCAAGGACAAATCCTTGTCGGATGATTAGATTGTGGGGTTGGAGCTCGTGCACTCATCGCAGAGACCGTGAATCTCAATCGTTGATCGAGTGGGTCGTAGTCCGACGTCGTTGGCGAGTGAATTCAGATGTCGCTCGAATTCGGTATTGATGATCTCAGAGACTTGTTCGCATCCATCGCAAATGGCAAAACTCGTGACTCGATGGGATCCGCACTGAGTGTGCTGACAGGCGAGAAAACTGTTCATGCTCGACAATTTGTGTGCAAGACCGAGGTCTAATAATTTATCGAGTGCACGATACACTTGCGGCGGTGCTCGAAGCCCATGCTCACTGAGTCGTTCGAGAATCGTATAGGCACTCAGAGGAATAGAGCTTTGTTCTAAGACACCGAGGACGAGCGCTTGATTCTTGGTGAGTTTCAAATCAGCCATTAATACCGACCCCGAAGTGATGTTCGAATGGAATCACCAAGTGGCGAGATTGAAAGAAGAAAGCAAAACACTGCCGCGACGACGATGCTGGGACCCGATGGAGTGTCAAGGTTGAGTGAACCGAGCAAGCCCAGAATGACTGACACGACGCCGACAACGGAAGAAGCGATCATCATTTGCCCTGGGGTGATTGAGATTCTGCGTGCAGCGGCTGCTGGAATAATCAACAACGAAGTGATCAGAAGTACTCCAACAATTTTGATCGCGATTGCGATCACAGCGGCGATTAACAACAGAAACATCGTTTCAACTGTTTGTGCTCTGATGCCTTCTGCTTCCGCTAAATCGCGGCTGACGGTTGCCGCAAACAGAGAGCGCCAGATGATGGCTAGGACCGCTCCGGTGATGAGAATTGTGGCTCCGATCATCCAAAGATCTGATTTCGATACGGCCAATATATCACCGAACAGAAGACCCATGAGGTCAACGCGAATCCAGGTCATCAATGACAAAACGACAAGACCGATGGCGAGCGAGGCGTGCGCGAGAATCCCGAGCAATGCATCTGAGGAAATACTCGACCGTCGTTGCAGGATCAGCAAAGTAACGGCCACTAAGGTACAGATCACAAATACTGAGAGCTCGAGGTTCAATTCGAATAAGAGTCCAAGCGCAATTCCCAATAGTGCGCCGTGCGAGAGGGTATCGCCAAAATAAGCGAGACGTTTCCAGATCACGAAACAACCCAGAGGTCCTGCAATCAGAGCTAGACCAGCTCCGGCGAGAATTGCTCGAACAAAGAAATCGTCAATCATGCTGGCAACCTTGGTGATGCTCATGATCGATCGATCCGTCTGGCGCATGGTGGTGGTCATGATGATGCTGATACAGCGCTAGATCGGAATGACCTCGCAGACCAAAAAGTGTCTGAAATTCTTCGGTTTGAGCAACATTGACCGGCGTGCCCGAACAACAGACATGTCCGTTGAGACAGATAACTTGGTCGGTTTTCGCCATCACCACATGCAAATCATGGGAAATCATCAGAATGCCACATTGAAGATCATCTCTGATTGACCCAATCAACTGATAAAGCTCGTTTTCCCCTGAGAAATCCACACCCTGAACTGGTTCGTCAAGGACAAGAAGATCGGGTTCTCGGGCGATGGCACGTGCAATTAGGACTCGCTGAAACTCACCGCCGGATAACAGTCTGAGCTCCTTGTGCATTAAATGTTGAATTCCTGTTGCTTCTATCGCCTGAGCCTGTGCGTTGATCGATGGCTGACTAGTGAGTCGCATAAAATGCTCGACATTGAGCGGTAAAGTCCAATCAATCGCCAGTTTTTGTGGGACGTAGGCGACCTTCAGTCCTTTTCTTCGATAGGATTTGCCGGTCGTGGGTTTTAAGATGCCGAGTGCGAGCTTTGCAGTGGTGGATTTACCGGATCCATTGGGTCCAATCAGCGTCACAATCTCACCTGGATCCACCGATAATGAGACTGCTTGAACTAACCAGTGATCGGGAGCTTTGTATCCGGCGTTGGTTAGTCGGATGAGGGCTGTATCCGACATCGTTTTGAGATCCACTTTTCAATCAATTAAGTTATGTTATATCATAACGTTTTCATTGTCAGGTAGTTCTATGCGTCGACAGCTATCTTTGGTCGGATTGGTTGTTTTATCCGCTGTTTCTCTCATATCCAAAGCAGATGGGCTTTCCATTGTCTCGTCGATACCACCGATTCATTCAATTGTTCAGTCGGTAGTGGGAGACCGCGGGTCAGCATCTTTATTGCTGGAAGGGTCATCCTCTCCGCATCATTTTGCTTTGAAGCCATCCCATGCGCGACAGCTGCAAGCGGCCGATGCAATAATCCTGGTGGATTTTGGTTTGGAATCCTTTTTAAAGAAACCCGTCGCCAGCCTGCCAAATCTGCAGGTGGTCGAATTATCGAGCGCTCCGGGGCTTCGCTTATTTGAAAGCAGAGAAGTCGGCGTTTTGAATCCGGAATCATCCAATGGACACACGCATAATCACGCGCATCACGATCACGAGACTCAAGATGATTTACATCTTTGGCTTGATCCTGAGAATGGCATTGTCATGGCCGCTCACCTGGCCGAGATTTTTTCGACCCTTGACCCTGCTGGCGCGGACCTGTACCAGGCAAATTTTCAGAAATTTCGCAAGCAAATGACGCTGCAAATCAAACGCTTGAAGGCGCGTTTAACACTTTATCGAGAGAAGCCATACGTGGTGTTTCATGACGCCTATCAGTACTTCGAAAAACGTTTTGATCTGAAAGCGCCGGGTGTTCTCACGCTGAACCCAGAGATGGCCGCCAGTGCGAAGGTTGTTCAAGAGCTAAGAGTCTATATCCAACAACACAATGTCCGCTGTGCATTTCGTGAGCCTCAGTTTTCATCCGCAATTCTTGAGTCCTTGATTGAAGGTTTAGATGTCGACATTGGAATCTTTGATCCACTGGGGGCTTCAGGAGTTCGCGGCGCGGCGTTGTACCCACAAATCATCGAAGGCATGGCGGATGCGTTCGAACAATGCGTGGGCCGTGATTGATGTTTCTCAAGGATTTGTGACAAATACTGTATTCTGATGGACTGTTCTGAAGGAGTGAATGCATGAAAGCAAATGTGGGTGGTGCTGATAAATGGGCGCGGATTCTAGGCGGATCGTTTCTCTTAGGTCTGGTCATGGTTGGTGCGATCGGATCTTGGGGTTTGATCGGTTTAATCCCGCTCGCCACAGGCCTTGTTGAGCGTTGTGGTCTTTATTCCATTATCGGGATGTCTACCTGTAAACTGAACGACTGATGCTTGAACAATGGTCAGGCAAATCAGCAGATGAGGCCTAACCTTGAAACAGCATATTTCGATCCTCTCGCCGACCGCCATTTTGGGCTACGGATTTCCTGAATCGTCGTTTCGAGCGGGAATGGCTCGGCTTCCTCAAGCCATCGCAGTCGATGCCGGCTCGACTGACCCTGGCCCCTACTACCTCGGTTCTGGACATTCCTTTACCAATCGAGAAGCGGTGAAACGTGATTTGGCTTTGATCATTGAAGCCGGACTTGATGCCGGGATTCCCGTATTGATTGGCACCGCTGGCGGGTCAGGTGCAGCTCCGCATCTCTCGTGGTGTCTTGAGATCGTGAATGACGTGTTAGTCGAACTCAATCAGACGGCGAGGGTGGCACATATTGAGTCTGATCAAACGGCAAATGATCTGATCACTGCCTTGCATGAACATCGGATTAGCCCCTTGGGTCCAGTTCCGTCACTGACGGTCGCGGACATTTCCGAGTCAACACATATCGTCGCGCAAATGGGCGTCGAGCCTGTGGTCGCAGCTCTCAAAGAAGGCGCACAAATCGTTGTTGCCGGCCGTTGTTATGACCCAGCTGTGTTTGCCGCAGTCCCTGTGATGCAGGGCTTTTCTGAGGCCTTGGCGCTACATATGGGAAAGATCTTGGAATGCGCAGCGATTGCAGCGATTCCAGGGAGTGGGTCAGATTGTATGTTGGGAACCTTAGACGCCAGCGGATTTGTTCTCGAGGCCTTAAATCCTGACCGTCGATGCACGGTGACTTCAGTGGCCGCCCACACTCTGTATGAAAAGTCTGATCCGCGGTTATTGCCCGGACCTGGTGGTGTGCTTGATTTGACAGGATGTCAGTTTGAGCAGATGGATGATCGACGAGTCCGGGTCACTGGCACGCAATTCGTGAAAAGCGATCAATACACCATCAAATTAGAAGGTGCGAAGCCTGTTGGTTACCGAACGATCTCATTGGCAGGGATTCGATCGCCGGATTTGATTGCACAGTTGGATACAGTCTTGGAATCCGTCAAGGATCAGGTGTTTAAGAATTTTGGGGAGATAGAAGCCGCCGAGGTGAAACTCTTGTTTCGCTGTTATGGCCGTGACGGTGTGATGGGAGAGTTAGAGCCGATGCGACAGGCACAGCCGCATGAGATTGGGCTGGTCATCGAAGTGGTCGCAAACACTCAGGCGTTGGCTGACACGGTTTGCTCGTTTGCTCGATCGACCCTGTTGCATATCGGTTATCCCGGCCGCCAATCAACGGCTGGAAATCTCGCGTTTCCCTATTCGCCCTCGGATAGTTCGCATGGATTGGTCTATGAGTTCAGTTTGTATCACTTGCTGGCGGTGGATGACCCCCTGACTCCATTTCCACGTAGGATGCGACAATTGGGGATCAGGTCATGATGTTATCGGACCTCGCGACTGTCATCCGATCAAAAAATGCGGGCCCGTTTGAGCTGACCTTTGACGTCTTATTTGCCAATCAAGACGATTATCAACAGGTGGTTGCATCCAAACAATTGTCAGCAGAATCCTTCGCGGAACTCTATGCGATTGATATGGCCGATGTCCTGTCAGTCGTTGAGTTCGAACCCGCACTCGCCATCAAGATCACGATTACGCGCGCACGATCCTCGGGTGCGTTTGGCGAAACCGATGTGTATGGAGCCCAACAGCATGCACCACTGTTGAGCCTTTGGATTCCGGACTAGCGGTACAAAGCCTCCATCGCTTGGCGTGTGATGACCGCCTCGGTACCTTGGTCAATATCGACATCGGCCCAAGTAATCGGCTGGTCACGCTTGATCTTGTTGTTCAACTTGACTCGATGTGCAAGCCCAATGGGCAAACCGCCAACGGCCAACGATTTGCTAGCGGGCATCAATTTCCCATAAACAGTAAAGCCGCCTTCACCATCGAGCATTTCTCCGGCATTCAAGTCGCGCTTAGCGGTTGCCACCACATCACTGTGGAAGTCCAAGGTCGAACCGGTGGGCTGGTTCAACAAAGCGGCAGACAGAATGGACATATTGAGCTCGAGTCCGATCAAGTGAAAGGGTTTATACATGGCTGAATAGCGACCGGTCGAGTCGGTGTTCATGCCGTATTGTTTGAAGCATGCGGATGCATAATCATTCGGGGCTTCGATCACCACATAGACGCCCCATCGAAGATCCTTGTAGACGGGGCGACCATCGCGTTCAACGGAAGTGACAACCTCAACCATTCCACTATCCTCGAGTTGCCCACCGACAGAGCGGGGACGGAGGATGTGTGCGAGATCATCCATTCCGGCTGGTGGAAACGCCAATCCGTCGTCTGGCGCTTTGAGTCCTGTGCCGTTTGAAATTGCGGCCATCTCGAGAGCCGACTTGGTGCCGTCGAGAAAGCTATTGAACATCTGGCTATTCATGCCCGCTTGGGCGGCTTGTTCTGATGTCAGGCCATAGTGATCCCAGATCGTGTCGGGTGTCGAGTAATGATATTCTGGCAAGTATTTGGTGCCTTTGCCGGCAGCCACCACATGGAATCCGCTGGCGCGCGCCCACTCTACTAATTCAATGGTGAGTGCCGGTTGGTCGCCATAGGCCATTGAATAGACAATTCCCGCCTCACGCGCTTCTTTTGCGAGGATGCCACCGGCCAACACATCAGCCTCGACATTGACCATCACGATATGAATCTTTGCTGCAATGGCCATCTTCGCGTGCGCGATGCCAGCGATCGGATTTCCGGTGGATTCGATCAAAACATCGATGCCGCCGGCATCAATCATGGATTGTGTGCTGTCGAAGAACTCAGTTGCCTTCAGTTGTGAATCTGACCAACCAACCGTGCGACAGGATTGTTTGGCGCGATCAGGGTCAAGATCGGCAATGGCTTTGACTTCAAGACCGAGGGTGGTTGG
>Ga0255767_1001022_pt1 | contig 25361 bp, 29 predicted proteins | sample 071ome_24_FD_179967 | JGI IMG/M metagenome (GOLD analysis project Ga0255767, IMG submission 179967) | Coastal salt marsh microbial communities from the Groves Creek Marsh, Skidaway Island, Georgia - 071402CT metaG (version 2) | ecosystem: Environmental > Aquatic > Marine > Intertidal zone > Salt...
AACGGTTTGGTGACCCTGGCCGTAGCCACCAACCGCACTGACATCAGCCTGGATATTTTCCGTATCAGCGACACGGGCAGTGTCAGTTTCCTAATGGCGGTGCCTTTGTCGATGGTGGACCCTTACGGTGTGTGTATGGGACTGGATGGCAATGGTGGCGCCCATGTCTTTGCCAACAGCCGTGAGTTTGAATATGAACACTGGCACCTGAATCCCGGCAACCGGCTGGCGCCTGAGTTAGTGGCGTCCTGGCACCTGGCATCCGGGCCGGAAGGCTGCGCGGTGGATGACCTGACCCAGACCCTATACCTGGGGGAAGAGGAATACGGTGTCTGGATGATGCCGGCTGACGGGCGCCGGGCCGGCGAGATGACGGTGCTGGAAGAAAATGCCGCCGGTCACCTGGTCGCGGACGTGGAAGGCATGGATGTCTATCGCTCTGATCGCGGTGAGCTGTACCTCATTGTCTCCAGCCAGGGTGACAACAGTTATGCCGTGTACGACCTGAACGACAATCATGCCTACAAGGGCTCATTCCGCATTGCCGACACCCCTGACGGGCGTATCGACGGGGTGCAGGAAACCGACGGCCTGAGCGTAACCTCGCGCCCGCTGGGGGCCGCGTTTCCCCGCGGCATGCTGGTGGTGCAGGACGGCTACAACGATCTGCCGTCAGAGCACCAGAATTTCAAGCTGGTGTCCTGGCAGGCTATTGCTGCTGCGCTGTCGTTATAAGGGGATGCTTTAGAACAGTTTTGCTGTAAACAGCTCTCCCCACAGGACGAGCACAAACAGGATACCGGCCCAGAAGGCCCGCATCCGGTGCAGGACATGGTTGTAGGTAAGATGAATCCAGGCGTGCACGACACGTGTGCCGACAAAAAGCCAGGCTGTCAGGATAGTCAGCCAGGTTTCCACGCCCATGGCGATGGCGCAAATTCCCGCCGCGTAAAACAGCACAGGAATCTCGAACTGGTTGTTGTAGCAACGCGAGGTGATCTGGACGCGCTCCGGCACAGCCTTGCCGATGCTAGCCTGCATGTCCCGGAAGTATCCAAGTTCGAGTTCCCGATTTTTGACACTGGCATAACGGGCTTTCAACGCCAGGATGCCGACAGTCAATGTCAGCAGTACCATGGCAAACAGGGGATACAGCATAAGTTGTCTCCGGTATCGTCAGGTTGAAGGGCTATCCTGACCAGTCTATCCAGCGGCCATGATAGTCAGCGCGACCCAGGTAGCGCTGTGTGCCGTCGGGCCACAGGGTCAGCGTAATCGCCGCGCCGGGTGACTTGCCGTCCGGTTCCAGGTGCAGCCAGGCCAGCGGAGCTTTAGGGGTTGCCTTACTGCCGGCAGTTGACATCAAAGCCCTGCTGCGTTTGTCCGAGTCCTCGGACAGATACTGCCAGGTGATGGTATGGCAGATCACATGCACCATCCCCGTGGTGTCGCGCGACAGCCGCTGCGGCAACCAGTCATCGATAGTCGCTTTTTCCACGGTATAGTCTTTCGCCGCCAGAATGGCCAGCGCATTCTCTGTCCGTGTAAAACGGTCGGCCTGGTCTGCCCAGATGTAAGACAACAGTCTCAGCCTGGCATTCGCATTCCTGAAATCCACCGGCGCCATGTCGCAGGCGGCGCGTTCCGCGACGGTGATTGGTACAGTTACCGGAGGCGGGTTGCCGCGCCAGTCCGGCGTCATCATCACGCCGCTGTTCGGGTCGCCCCAGGCATGATCGCCCAACTGATATCCGAAACTGTCCCAGCACAGGTTGATGCCGGCGCTGGCGCCCAGTTCCGAGACGGTGAAGGGCAGGCCGGTTTCCCGGGCAATGGTCAGAAAACCTGGCAGCAGGACACAGGAGCGGCGGACTTCGTTGGTCTGGGGCACGCTGTCCAAAAAGGCCATGAAGAAATCGGCATGCTTACGCATGGCATGACTGACAGCCGCCCACAAGGCCGCATCGCTGACCTCATCGTGGTGGGGCGGGTAAACCGCTTTCAGTTCAGGACACTGGTCGCTCAGCACCAGGGCATGCAGGGCGCCGGCAACGCGCAGGGGTAACGCCTGGTTCCAGAAGCTGGCCGGTTTGGGCAGGTCGATGAGGTAGCAGGCGGTGGCGTCATCGGCCTGCAGATGCTGTGCGAAAAGCCGGCACAGGCGCACCATGAAAGGAGAGTCCAGCTCCTCGCAATAGCGGGCCTGGGTCAGGAATATTTCACGCAGTTGTGCGAGATTGTCGGTGTCCATTTAGGACCTGTACCACACTGCAGGGACGCAGGGCCAAGCCAGCAGACTGACGGGTTGGTTGCGTGTTGCCATTAGCCTCTCCGGGCCCGGGATCGGTGCAGCCGGGCGTATGATTTTCATTCAGGCAAGCGATCTCTCAGGGTAACGTCACAGCCTCCATTGGTAAAGCACACTGCTCAGGGTAAAAGCCAGCAATGCCAGCAGGAAAACCAGTCCCCCCCAGTGAAAATCGGTGATGTTGAGAAAAAGATCTGCCGTAAAATCGGCCATGGCAGAACTCACGCCGTTACCAAGTTGCTGCAGAGAGCTGGCATTGCGTGAACGCAGGAAATCGCGCAAAGCCGGAAACAGCAGCACGCCCCACACGCCAATGACCGGCAACAGGCACAACCTCTGTTTGCCGCTGAGCATCAGGGCCGGGGCGCAAAGGGCAAAGATCACGACCAGGCAGGCTTCGACATTGGCGCCCCGGAAATAACTGACCTCGCCAATCAGCGGCATGGTCGTCAGGGGCAGAAACACCCCTAATGCCAGGAGCAGAGCGGAAAGGTAGATGATGATTTGCAGGCGGTATCGGGTCATGCGGAAAAGGCCGGGAAGGGACGGGGTCAGCGGGTCTCGACATAATGGGCATCACCACGGTGGATGGCGACAACGGTGAAGACATCGAGCTTCTCTTTCAGGGCTGCGTATATGGCATTGCGGTAGTCCGTCTCGCGGGTAAACAGCGTGTTGCGGTTATGGATAACCTGGTTATGGCACGCCAGGGAGTCACCGATAATGGTGCTGATGCTGCTCATGAGCTGGTTGATGGCGATGCCGTCATCAAGCAGGGCGACAGGCACCTTGCGACGGTTGGTTGAAATCCAGTCATCCTGGATAACGCCTTTGAGCCAGGCGATGCCCTTCATTACGGCAAGGACAATGCCCTCGTCCAGTGCCGTGCAGTCCAAGTCGAGCGTCTCGTCGGTAATACCGAATTTGTCCGGCGGACCACCTTCGATACGGATGGTGTTGTTGTCTTCCTGCAGCCGGAATTCCAGTGCCGAAGTCAGAGTGTGACTCACGGCGATGCTGTCAGTGCGGGTGATGGCAACGGAATAATTGTTGAGCCCTTCAAAGGAGGTTTTGGCAAGATTGACGCCAAAGACAAGGGTATACACCGTGTCGCCGAGATCCTGTGAACTTGTACCAAGCAAGGTCAGGTCTGACTTTCTGCGAGACGGTGTTGGCGTGTCTTCCCTGCTTGTGCTCATGAGGTCCCGGAATTTTTTGCTCGCTTGTAACGGGTAGCGCATCCTAATGCAATTCAAGACAACACGCTATCTATGACGAAGTGTCACAATGACAGAAAAAGTCTCAAATGGGCCAACTATATTGAATGTTTGCTCTGAAAAAACCGGGGGAAATCACTAGGGCATGAGCACGCTGGTCACCGGAAGTGTGCCGTTGTTCTGCTTTTCAGCCACCTTGAAATTGAACACATAACTGCCTTCCAGGCCCATGCGCAGGTCTGTCACCAGCACGGCATTGTTGAGCAGGCTGACCTTGTAGAAGCCATGGGTAAACTCCATCAGGCGCATCACCGGCCAATGGCTGTCCAGGTCGTCAAGCAAGCCGTCTTCACTGCTGAAGTGGTTGATACTGACTGAATCGCCCGTACCGAAGACAGGCAGGAAAAAATCAAAATAGCCGTTATCGACCCGGCCGATGAGTCGCCACTGCAGGGTGTTGAAGGGGGCAGGGGTGGACAGCAGGCGTTCATACCGAGTGCCGCGTTCTGTCAACAACGTAGCTGCTTTTTCATCAATGATGACCTTAGCGGCAACGGTCCAGGCCAGGTATACGGAGCTCATCACCAGCCCGGCCAGGTTCAGCCTGTGCCCCAACTGCTGCTGACGGTTCATCACCATGGCGGCAATAAAGCCGATCAGCAGCCACAGGGTATATGCCGGATCGACGATGAAAATGGTTGAGCCGCTGAACGGGTAGTCCGTCAGCGGCCAGAGCAGCTGCGTGCCATACACCGTAAAGGCATCTAGCAAAGGATGTGTGATGAGGGCCAGGAAAACCAGTAAAAAACTCTCGCGTTTCAAGGCCTGCAGTCGCGGCTGGAGTTTCAGCAGCAGCCAGGTCAGCACGGGCGAGACGACGGTCAACACCAGCAGGGAATGCGTGGCAGAGCGGTGATAGGTAAAAGAGGCCACGGCGTCCTGCCAGGGAATGAAGGAATCCAGGTCGGGCAGCGTGGCCACCATGCCGCCAATCAATGGCGCGCGATTGCCAACCCTGCGGCCGAGCACGGCTTCACCGATGGACGCCCCGAGGGCAAATTGTGTGACAGAATCCATGGTGCCATTTTTGTGTTAAAACAGGATCAAGGCAAGTCTCACGACTGGCAGACATTGGGCCAGCAAACCCGGTATGCTTGGATTTCGTAATAACAAACAGAACCACTAAAACACCATACTAAAACACCATAGAGGGGGAAACACTCATGGCCGCCTATGTCATCGCCAATTACACAGTCACCAACCCGGAAGCTTATGCACCTTATCCTGCGGCCGCTACTGAAACCCTCCAGGCGCATGGTGTCGAGATCATTGCTGTCGACATGAACAGCGAAGTGCTGGAGGGTGACGCCAAGGGCGTCACCGTGATCCTTAAATTTGACTCCAGGGATGCCGTGAAGCAATGGTACAACTCACCGGAATACCAGGCTGTCATTGGTTTGCGTACTGACAACTCGGAAGGCACCATGGTGGTAGCCGACTCCCTCTGAAGCCTGCGGCAGACTTTTTTATGCCCTGGTAAGACTGGCCCGGGAGGTGCTTACTCGCATTGCCGGATCATGGCTGCCCGGCCGGCATGATCCACTGCTCGGCCTGGTCGGTGGATTCCGACAGTTTGATCTTGTGACCACGTTCGGTGCCCATGGCCTTGTAGATGGCGACCAGCTTCTGGGTTTCTTCATCGGTGACCACCACGGCACGCCTGGCACCTGATGGCCACGGGCTGCGACTGGCGATCTGGGAGACCTCCGCCTGCGTCAGCTCTTCAACACTGCTGACATCGGTAAGGTCGATAATCTGGCCCGAGGTGGCATCGATGAGGCCGCTTTCGAGCAGTTGTTTGGTCTTGCCCAGCCCTTCGACAAAATCCTCGAACGTGACCTGCCCGGAAACCAGGGTTCTTATGGGCAATACAGGCGGTGCATCAGCACGGCAGCGCGCTTGGCCTGTTGCGGCAGGGCAGACAGGATGCCGGTTTCCTCAACGGTATGACCAGCGGTACCGGACATGCCCAGGCCGTCAATGGCCATCTCTACATGGGCCGCCGTGAACGAGACATCGGCAGCACCGGCAAGTAAGGGGTTCACGGCTGTCACCGCGCCATAGCCCAGGTCCTGGCTGGCGCGACTGGAGATGGCCAGCAACTCGCGGTTGCCTTCGGTCGATGCCAGTGGCGGATAGCCATCACCGAAACTGATGGAGGCCCTAGTGTGAGGCAGGTTTTCACGGGCCAGTGCCCGCAAGGTGTCCTGGACACGGGCCGGCTGCTCCGGTGATACCGCCCGAATATCGCCCGTCACAACAGCGGTTTCTGCCACCACGTTGTCCTTGCCGAATGCCGTGCCGCTGTTGGCTTCATCATCATGGATCTCACCTTGCCGGGCGGCATGGGTGGCAAGGAAGTGGTCGGCAAGGTGCTCGACATCCAGCCAGCGGCCCGGTTACTTGTCTCAAGCGGTTATGCCTTGGATCCGGTGATGACGAACTCCAGCCGCTACGGGTTCAGTGGCGTGATCACCAAGCCTTTCAGCATCTAGGAGCTGTGTCTGGATGTGGCCCGGCACGTCAGCTGAGCCGGGCCAGGCAGAACCGGATTACAGGGGCGCTGACTGCAGGCGTCGCAGAATCAGGGTTACCAGTTCCAGACGCATTTCCTCTTCCATGAGTTCCCGTTCTTCCGCTTTGGCCACGGCATTGTTGGGATCGGCCAGGTAAACCTTTTCAATAGCCAGCTCTTCCGGGCCCACCACGGCAGCCCCGCCACGGCGCAGCTGGAACGGCAGGGTCATGGACAGCTCGAATTCCCCGGCCCGGGCATTGGAGTTCACGCTTAACACGCGCTCTGTCACCGTCTCTGCTCCCACCACCAGTTCAAAGCCGTTGGCGCCTGGCGCATCGAGCAGGGTGACATTGCCGGCCTCCAGCGTGCGTTGCAGCTGCGAGAGGATGTCCGTGTTGCCGTTGGTGCTGGATAGCGCGATGGACTGCAGCGCCGGCGGAATGGTGGTGGTGCCGCGCAGGTGAAAACCGCAGGCAGACAGCGTCAGCAGGCAGGCACCCAGGCAGGCAGTATGGAGGATTTTTTTCATGGTTCCGGATTATAGCTTCTGGTCTTTACGGCGTCCCCCCCCCCGGGCAACGTGGTGGGGCCAAAGTGAATCAGCTGGTCTGGCTGCGCGCCTAGTCCGCCCGGGCCAGGAAATAGGCATGGCAGTCATCCGTGCCAAAGGTCTGCGCTGTTAGGAATTGAAAGTCCAGGCGGGCATAAAAACGATGCGCCCGTGTGTTACTGGCCATAAGGTCTACCCGGATACCGGTGACGGCTGGGTTGTCAAAACAGGGGGCAATGGCCTGTTGCATGATGGTGGTGCCAAGGCCCTGGTTCAGATAGCGGGCTTCGCCAATGAAGATATCGATAGCACGCTGGTTTGCCGGCACCTCACTCCCGTAATGTTCCGGTTCCAGGGCTGGGTCGATGATCTGAACGAAGCCGATCGGGGGAATGTTCCGTGTCGCGATCAGGCACTGCTGCCGGGGTCCGGCACTGCGGATGTCCTGAGCCCAGTCCCAGTCAGCGATACCGTCGGTCATGATATGCGGCTGCTGTTCCCAGTGCTGCAGTTAAGGCAGGTCATCCAGCGTGGCAGGGCGCAGCGCGATGACTGGCGGCATGCTGTCGCCCAGCGCCTCAGTTGGCGACGATATTGACCAGCTTGCCGGGTACCACGATCACCTTGCGCACGGTCAGGCCATCGGTGAACTTCTGCACGTTGGCATCGGCCATCGCAGCAGCCTCCATGTCCTCGCGGGAAATGTCGGCAGCCACGTCCAGCTTGGCGCGCAGTTTGCCATTGACCTGGACCACGATCTGGATGCTGTCCTGTACCAGGGCGCTGTCATCGCAGGCCGGCCAGGTGGCATCGATCATGGCGCCATCATGGCCCAGGTACTGCCACAGGGCGTGGCACATGTGCGGCACGATCGGGGCGAGCAGCAGGACGATGGTTTCCGCGGCTTCATGGAACACGGCCTGGTTCTGGCCACCGTCCTGGATATCGTGGTCATTGCTGAACTTGCTGACGTCGTTGTAAAGCTCCATGACGGCAGCAATCGCGGTGTTGAAGATCTGGCGGCGGTCGTAATCATCCGTGACCTTCTGGATGGTGCTGTGGGTTTTCAGGCGCACCGCTTTCTGGGCGTCATTCAGGGCGCCCGCATCAATGGCCACGGCCTGCGGCTGGTAGTCGCCCAGCAGTTTCCAGACGCGCTTGAGGAAGCGGTAGGCACCTTCAACACCCGAGTCTGACCATTCCAGGCTCTGGTCGGGCGGCGAGGTGAACATCATGTACATGCGTACGGTATCGGCACCGTATTTTTCGATCATGCTCTCAGGGTCAACGGTATTGCCGAGAGACTTCGACATCTTGGCGCCGTCCTTGAGCACCATGCCTTGGGTCAGCAGGCGCTTGAAGGGCTCATCGGTGGACACCAGTCCCTCGTCACGCATGAGCTTGTGGAAGAAGCGGGCATAGAGCAGGTGCAAAATGGCATGTTCGATGCCGCCGATGTACTGGTCCACGTCGAGCCAGTAGTCCGTGCAGGCGCGGTCGAGCATGACCCGGTCCTCACGGGGCGAGGCAAAGCGGGCGTAGTACCAGGAGCTTTCCATGAAGGTGTCGAAGGTATCGGTTTCACGTTCCGCCTTGCCGCCACACGTGGGGCAGGTGGTTTCATAAAACTCAGGCATTTTCTTGATGGGCGAACCGGAGCCATCGAATTCGACATCGGTGGGCAGAACCACGGGCAGCTCACTTTCGGGCACGGGAACACTGCCGCAGCTGTCGCAGTTGATCATCGGGATCGGCGCGCCCCAGTAACGCTGCCGGCTGACGCCCCAGTCACGCAGACGGAAGTTGATGGTTTTGCGACCGGTGCCGCGGCTTTCAAAGATGGCCGCGATGTGGTCAAAGGCCTCCTGGAAGGTTTTGCCGTCCAGGTCGCCGGAATTGATGCAGACACCCTTGTCGGTGAAGGCGGCCTGTTCCAGGTCGCAGGATACGCTGGCATCCGCCGGTGCGATAACCTGCTTGATCTCCAGGCCGTACTTCTTCGCGAATTCCCAGTCGCGCTGGTCATGGCCAGGCACCGACATGACGGCGCCGGAGCCATAAGACATCAGGACGAAGTTGCCAACCCAGATGGGTACTTCAGCGCCCGTGAGCGGGTGGATGGCCTTGAAACCAGTGTCGACGCCGGCCTTTTCGATGGTGGCCATGTCGGCTTCCGAGACGCCGCCGACTTCCAGCGCGGCCATGGCCTTGGCAAGCGCCGGGTCAGCGGCTGCGGCTTTCTGCGACAGCGGATGTTCCGGAGCGACCGCGCAATAGGTCACCCCCATGATGGTGTCCGGACGCGTGGTGTAGACCTGCAGGTTTTCAGTTTCGCCTTTGACCTCGAAGGCAAACTCCAGACCTTCGCTGCGGCCGATCCAGTTCTGCTGCATGACCCGTACACGCTCGGGCCAGCCTTCGAGCTTGTCGAGGTCGTCCAGCAGCTCCTGGGCATAGGCGGTGATCTTGATGAACCACTGCGGAATCTTGCGGCGCTCAACAGGGGCGCCCGAACGCCAGCCCTTGCCGTCAATGACCTGTTCGTTGGCCAGGACGGTCTGGTCGATCGGGTCCCAGTTCACTTCGGCTTCTTTCTTGTAGACCAGGCCCTTCTTGTAAAGCTGGATGAAGAACCATTGTTCCCAGCGGTAGTAATCGACATGACAGGTGGCAATTTCGCGTTCCCAGTCATAGGCATAGCCAAGCTGCTGCAGCTGGGCGCGCATGTCATCGATATTGCTATAGGTCCATTTGGCCGGGGCCACCTTGTTCTTCATGGCGGCGTTTTCCGCGGGCAGTCCGAAGGCATCCCAGCCCATGGGTTGGAGCACATTTTTCCCGCGCATGCGCTGGAAACGGCTGACGACATCACCAATGGTGTAGTTGCGCACGTGGCCCATGTGCAGCTTGCCACTGGGGTAGGGGAACATGCACAGACAGTAGAATTTTTCCCTGCCGGGGTCAGCTTTTACGCGAAAGCTGTCATGGTCCTGCCAGTACTGCTGGGCGTCGGCCTCAATGGCTATGTGATCGTAGTCTTTGTTCAAGGTCATTGGAAAATGTGATGCCTGTCGCGTTTTCGCTGTGTTTTCTTGGTTTGACTGAATGCCAGCTTACTGGCGTTTTCAGCTCTTGCAATCTCCGGGTGTCTGTGAAGGTCTAATGCAATACAGACCAGGGCTTTGAAACATGCTTTGCCGGTCCCGGGGCGTCATCGGGGGCGTCAATGTGAGGCCCCGAAAAAAGGCGCTTAGGATACCAGAGAAGGGCTTAAAGAAGGAGTCTGAACGTCAGGAATTGCCCGGTTTGGGGTAATGCCGGCCTGCACAGGCACGCGCCGTAGGCGCGCCTGGTTCACGAGTAGTCAGTGGGAGAGAAGTAGACGTATATGGGGTATGTCACTGAGATCCTTTCCAATGACGTGGTGTGGTTAAGCAATGAGAATCGACGCCTGATTTCGATTCACAAAAGTCCAGAAGAGGCGAGTTGTTACTGCAAGAATCATTTCAAGGTAGCCCCGGAAATTGTCGACCGGCGCAAGGAGCACCTGATGGATGTCGGCTAGGCCGGTGCGATGCCACCCACCGTTTTACTCATGCGCCTTGGCTTCGGGCGCTTCTTGGCCCTCTTCCTGAAGAGGGCTTTTTTTTTGCCATGCGATCGGGACTGCGGGCATGAATTGCCCGGTTGATTATGCTTTACTGATGCCCCGTTAGCCGTCGTCCAAAGCGGCACTTTTGATAGGTATTTACAGGGGGGAACGACATGAGCGGCAAAGTGGCATTGATCACCGGTGCAGGTAGCGGCATCGGACAGGCCGTGGCCCTGGCCCTTGCCGAACAGGGTTATCGCCTGGTCCTGGCTGGCCGGCGCCAGGCAGCACTGGATGAAACAGCGGCCCTGCAGAACCTGCCGGCGGATGATGTGCTGTGTGTGCCCGTGGATGTCACGGACAAGGCTGGCGTTGATGCGCTGTTTGCCCGCATTGCCGAGCATTTCGGACGCCTGGATCTGCTGTTCAATAATGCCGGCACGGGAGTGGGTGCGCCGCTGGAGGACTTGTCCGAGGCGGACTGGCTGAGCGTCATCAACACCAATCTCAACGGTGCCTTTTACTGCCTGCAGGGCGCCTTCCGCCTGATGAAGTCACAGTCTCCCCAGGGTGGGCGCATCATCAACAACGGTTCAATTTCAGCCGACCGGCCACGTCCCAATTCCATTGCCTACACCGCCTCCAAGCATGCCGTCACTGGCCTGACCAAGTCGGGTTCACTGGAAGGACGCCAATACAACATCGCCTGCGGTCAGATTGATATCGGTAATGCCGATTCCGGCATGGGGCACAAGGTGTCGAGCGGCGCACTCCAGGCGGATGGCTCAAGAAAGGACGAACCGCTGATGGCCATGGCGGATGTCGGCAGGGCGATTGTCTATATGGACAGCCTGCCCCTGGATACTAACGTCCAGTTCATGACGGTGATGGCCAGGGACATGCCTTATATCGGCAGGGGATAATTTTACTCAGGGTGACTGCAGCATGAAAAAAATGCCAAAACCCAGCACGAAAATCATGATCGCGATGCCCATGTAAATGACCTGTACCGCGCTCAGGTCGTCCTTGGGCTGATTCTTGTTTTGCTCTGGTCCGGTATTGCTCATGGTTCGGGCTCTCTTTGGATCAGTCTCTAAAGGTCAGTGTGTTACCGCTGGCGGCCTTCCTTGATATCCAGCAGTCGTTCCATTTCATCCATAGTGGCATTCATGCGGGCCACGATGGCCTGATAGGGTTCCGGGGTTGCCATGTCCACGCCGGCGGCCTTCAGCAGTTTATAGGGGTAGTCGGAGCCGCCTGCACGCAGCAGGTTCTTGTAGTTGTCCACCCCGTTCTGGCCGTTTTCCAGCATGTTCACGTAGAGCGCTGTACCGGCCGTGATGGAGGTGGCGTATTGGAACACGTACATGTTGTAGTAGAAGTGCGGTACAAACATCCACTCGTTGGTATACAGGTCGTCAATGACCACCACGCCTTCGTCGTGCCCGTGGTAGCGCTTGAGGATGTCGGTATAGATTTCCGTGATGCGAGCGCCGGTCAGGGCTTCACCGCGCTCAACCGCCTCATATAGGGCCAGCTCGAATTCAGCGAACATGGTCTGGCGGAAATAGGTGCCGCGCATGTTTTCCAGGCCCTGGCCGAGGTAGAACAGTTTCTCGTCAATATCATCGGTGTTCTGCACCATGAACTGCTCAAGAATGAGCTCCAGGGATGTGGAGGGGATCTCGGCGATGAAGGTGGAGTAGTCGGCGGTTTCAAACGGTTGTGCCTGCGCAGCATACAGGGTGTGCATGGCATGGCCCCATTCGTGGGCAAACGTGGACAGGGAATCGTAATCATCGTTGTGATTGAGCAGCAGATACGGGTGCAGGTCGTAGACCGAGCCATTCATGTAGGCGCCCGAGTCCTTGCCCTGCTGCGGGTACACGTGCATCCAGCGCTCCTGCATGGCATCGCGCTGCATGTCGACCCAGTCGTCGCCGAGCATGTCCATGGCTTCCAGCGTGATGACTTTCGATGTCTCGATATCGAACAGCTTGTCGAGTGAGACCAGCGGCGGGTAAATGTCGTAGTAGTGCATCTGTTCCACGCCCAGCATGCGGCCACGCAGTTTGAAGTAGCGGTGCAGGGTCGGCAGGGCCTTGTTCACTTCCTCGACCAACGTGTGATACACCGCCGGCGGCAGGTTGTCGCTGTCCAGTTCGCGTTCCAGCACGCTGTCGTAGTTACGGGCGCGGGCGGCCGCTACCTGCAACTGGACGTGGGCATTCAGTACCATACCGACGCTGGAATTGTATTCGGCCCATTTGCTCCAGTAGGCATCGAAGGCGCGCTTGCGCTGGTTACGATTCTGGCTGCCGCGCAGGGCACTGTAGCCCTGGGAATCGACGCGCACTTCCTCCCCGTTATCCAGGGTCAGTGTCGGCCAAGGAATGTCGGAGTTGGCGATCAGGGAATAGATGTTGGACGGCGCATCAAAGGCCTGCGAAAAATAGGACAGCGCCTGCTCGGCTTCATCGCTGAGGGTGTGTTCGGCCATGCGCAGGGTGTTTTCCAGCATGAAGGCGAAGGGTTCCAGCTCCTCGTTGTCCTCAACAAAGCTGTTAATGCGTCCTTCACCGACCGTTATCAGCTCCGGGTCGATCCAGGCCGTGGCCTGGCTGAAACGGGCAAACAGGCCTTCGGCGAGCTGGCTGCGTTCCTGGGCATCGGTGACGCGCATGTCCTCATCCCGCTCCATGGACGCGTAGGAATACACGCGCAGGATTTCCTTGTAGATGTCCGAGACATAGCGCATGGCGGCATACAGGGACTCGGCATCGGTCCCGAGCGTGCCGCGAAAACCCTCGATACTGTCTATCTGGCCCAGCAGGCGCTGGCGTTCAGCATCCCAGGCTTCCACGGAAGGGTAAATTTCGGTGAGATCCCATTCATAGGGATCGATCGTGTTGTCCTGGGCCAGCACTGGCGCGGAGCCAGCGCTGTACAGCGTGCACAGGCTCAATAAAAACAGGGCAATGGGGGGGAGAATACTGGGGCTCATGACTACTTTCCTCGAAATTGATCCGGCCATTTCCACTCACGAACCTGCAGTGTAATGGAGGCCCATGGACGCGCCAAGCCTGTTCTGACGGGCTGGACGGCAACCCGTAACCCGTTTACCCTCAGCGGCGGAGTTACAAAAACAACCACATCTCTAGATAACGGAGGGGATACCATGGAACGCAGGGATTTACTGGCACTGGCGGGCGTATTGACTGTCGCCGGCGCATCTTCATCAGCACTGGCCCAGCAGGGCGAGGGCGAACTCAAGGCCAAACTGATTCATGTTTTCGCCACATCGGACGGGGGCTCCCGCGTCCAGGTGGTCGAGATTTCCAATAACGCCGGCAATATTCCGGTCACCGGCATGTCTGCCCGGGCCTATGCCCGCAACGCCAGCCGCGGTGAAGACTGGCACCAGGCCCCGGCCAAGCAGTTTGCCATCAACATGATGGGCGACCTGGAAGTGGAAGTTTCCGATGGCACCCGCATGCCCATCGGGCAGGGCGACCTGGTCTACCTGGAAGACATCACCGGCGTCGGCCATGTCACTAGGGTGAAAAGTGAAGTCACCAACCTGTTTATCCAGGTGGATCAATCCTGGGATATGCTGAAATGGGCCAGGGGCTGAAAAAACAGCAGGTCGGCATAGGCCCGCCGGGCCGTTTGCCGACAGCCTGCGGCAACGGTAGAGCTTTCATCAGCGATGTTCTAATATCGGTTTCCCTGACACGTAAAATGCATGCACAACCTTCACACACTCAATCAAACGGAGAAAGACATGACGATTGCAGTAGGCGACAAAATTCCTTCAGTCACCTTGAAAACCATGGGCGCAGACGGCCCCCAGGACATCGCTACCGACGCCCTGTTCGGCGGCAAGAAAGTAGTCATGTTTGCCGTGCCGGGTGCGTTTACCCCGGGGTGCTCCATGACGCATCTGCCTGGCTATGTGGTCAATGCCGATGCCATCCTGGAAAAAGCCGACGAGATCGTGTGCCTGTCAGTCAACGATGCCTTTGTGATGGGTGCCTGGGGTGAAGCCCAGAATGCCGAGAAAATCACCATGCTGGCTGACGGCAATGCCGAACTCACCAAGGTCATGGGCACTGAACTGGACGGTTCCGGTTTTGGCCTGGGAACCCGCTGCAAGCGCCTGGCCATGATCGTGGATGACGGCACCGTGACCCACCTGGCCATTGAACCCCCGGGTGAAATGGGCGTATCCACCGCAGAGGCCATTCTCGAAGAACTCTGATAAACCGGTACTACCGGACTGGAAACGGGATGTGCAGCCCCCATATCAGGACTGACGTCCCGTTTTTTTATTGACTGCCGGAACCTCGGAACTGACAACCTATTGATGATGACAAGCCCATGACAGATTTTTCCTTTCTCAGCGCCTTCAGCGGCGGCATTCTCATCGGCCTGGCGACTGTGCTCATGATGCTGGGCAATGGCCGTATTACCGGTATCAGCGGCATTCTTGGCGGGCTGGTCAAACCGGAGCGCGGGCAGGTGTCCTGGCGCCTGGTGTTCGTGGTCAGCCTGGTGCTCGGTGGCACCCTGTATCCCTTGCTTTGGGGCAGTGAGCTGGCGGTTGAGTTGGGTTCGCCGTGGTGGGTTTATGTCATCGCCGGCCTGTTCGTCGGCGTGGGTACCCGTGCCGGTGGCGGGTGTACCAGTGGTCACGGCATCTGCGGCCTGGCCCGGTTTTCCCCGCGTTCAATGGTGGCCACAGTCACGTTTATTGCCACGGCCGCCATCACCCATACGGCTGTCCGGCTGATAGCAGGTTGAGGAGCTGAGGAGAAATCGCATGAATGATGATAAACAGGCACTCGGTTTCGGTAATCTCCTGGTCATTATTGCCAGCGGCATATTCTTCGGGCTCGGTCTGAGCGTATCGGAAATGGTGAACCCGGCCCGCGTACTGGGCTTTCTCAATGTGCTGGGGCCATGGGATCCCACGCTGGCCTTTGTCATGATGGGGGCACTGTCTGTGGCCGTGCCGGGTTTCCAGTATGCGCGCATCATGAACAAGCCGTTGCTGGCGCCCACCTTCAACCTGCCCACCAGGAAAGATCTCGACAAAAAGCTCATTACAGGCGCCGTTATTTTTGGCATGGGCTGGGGCCTGGCCGGCATCTGCCCGGGGCCGTCACTAGTCGCCCTCAATACGCTGGATGCGCGCATCCTGCTGTTCGTGGTCGCCATGCTGGGTGGCATCTTTCTGCACGACCAGGTGCTCAACCGCCAGCACTGATCTTCCCATTGACCGGACACCTGACCGAATATCGGTTTGCAGTGCTGTTGCGCATTGATCGTTTGGTCTTTCCTGCCCTTGAAATTTGCCCCTGGTGTTCTTACATATGAATTGCACACTAAAAGTGCATTAATTTCCTAACCTGTTGTCTATCGGTTACCAAACCAGAACTTGGGAGCAATAGCATGACAATTGCAGCTCGTTATTTTCCTCGCGTACTGTTGGCCGGCTTCATAATTTTTGGCGCAATAGCTGGCAATAGTGCTCAGGAAACCCTACCCACGGCGCGCCCGGGCATTGCCCCGGTGCTTGAGAAAGTCACTCCGGCAGTGGTCAATATCGCGGTCACGGGACACACCGCACCACAGCAAAATCCCTTATTGAACGATCCTTCCCTGCGGCGTTTCTTCGATATACCGGACCAGCCGTCACGACCGACCCAGGGTGCCGGCTCCGGGGTCATCATCGATGCCGAGCAGGGCTATGTACTGACCAACCATCATGTGGTCAATAACGCCAACGCCATCGAAGTCACCCTGTCTGATAAGCGTACCTATCCGGCGACCTTGATCGGCAGCGATGCCGGTACCGATATCGCACTGCTGCAGATAGAGGCGGAAAACCTCAGTGAAGTGCCGCTGTCTGACTCCGAAACCCTGCGAGTCGGAGACTATGTTGCGGCCATCGGTAACCCGTTCGGTATCGGCCAGACCGTCACGACCGGCATTGTCAGTGCGCTGAGTCGCCAGACCGGTATCAATGCCGACGGCTATGAAGACTTTATCCAGACTGATGCATCCATCAACCCCGGGAATTCCGGTGGCGCGCTGATCGACTTCCAGGGCCACCTGGTGGGCATCAACTCCGCGATCATTGCGCCTTCCGGCGGGAACGTGGGTATCGGTTTTGCCGTGCCGATAAATATGGCCATGGCGGTTGTTGATCAGCTGCTGGAGTTTGGTGAAATACGCCGCGGCATGCTCGGTGTGCGTATCACCGACCTGACCCCGGATGTCGTGGAAGCACTGAACCTGAAAGTCCGCACCGGCGCCGTGGTTTCCAGTGTGGAGCCCGGTTCCCCGGCGGAAGCCGCAGGCATTCAGGCCGGCGACATTATCGTGGCGGTCGGTGACGAGATCATTGAAGGCGCTTCTGACCTGCGCAACACCATCGGTTTGACCCGTGCCGGCAGTACAGTGGCGATCGGCTTGATCCGCGACAACACACGCGTTGATTACGATGTCCGTATCGGCAATGCCTCGGACGTGGCTGACAGTGGCATGAAAGCCAGGTCTTCGTCTGTACTGGAAGGCGCCGAGCTCAGTGAAATTCCGGCCAACCATGAAGCCTTCGGTAAAGTCAGTGGTGTTCTGGTGACCAACGTGGTCCAGGGCAGCCGCGCTTTCCGCAGTGGCCTGGAAATAGGCGACATCATCACCGCCGTCAATCGCGCGCCGGTCACATCCCGCAGCGAACTGGCGGCAGCGCTTGATGCCAACGCCGGGACTGTGGCCATGAATGTCTTGCGCGGTAATCAGCAGTTGTTCCTGATCATGCGCTAAAAAGCATTTCCGGCATGGCCTGCATGGACCATGCCGGAATATTTTCACCTGTGAAACTTAAGGAGGTTACTCGAAATGAAGTGGTTCACCCATTCCCTGTCAACCCTCAAGGGTTTGGCAATATTCATGCTGTTATCCATCTTCACTGCTGCCACGGTTCAGGCTGCCGCCAGCCTGACCCTTACAGGCAAGTCGACGGACGTCAAGTACGAGTCCGACAAGGACATCCGTATTTCCCTGATCGACTGGTCTGTGCCTGTGCAGCAGGCCGCCGTGGAAAATGCCTGGCGTCAGTACCAGGATGACGGTGACCTGGAGACTTTCCTGGCCAGCGTTGAAGACCAGGATACCCGTGGTTATGTCTTCTCTGCAGCCGCCACCGGCTATCGCATCAAGTATGCCTGGCAGGAAGAGACCGACAACGGCAGGCACATGCGTTTCCTGGTCACGCCGGGCCTGAAAACCCGCAATCCCTACCTGTGGAATACGCCCAACAACACCTCGCCGGCGTATACTTTTGTGGAAGTGCGTCTCCACAACGAAACCGGTGAGGCCAAGACCTCGCTCGATGGTGCCATCGTCCTCAATGAGCAGGGCAAGCTGACCCTGGACCGCTTCGAGACCATGAAACTGTTCGCTACCATGGAAGACAGTACACCGTACTACCTGGAATAGTTCGCATCCTCTGCTCGTGGCCTGAATCACAGGGCACGGTGCGATTCCACAAACAAATGCCGGCATGCTTTAATGGCTGCCGGCATTTTTATTGCCGGTGGAACGTGCATGCATATCATTGAAACCCTTTTTCCGATTGTCGCCATCGCCTTCCTGGCCTGGCTGGCGGCACACAAACAGTTCCTGGCTGACAGCGAAGTGCGCGTGCTGGACCGGATAACCTTCACCTGCCTGGTGCCCAGCATGCTGTTTTATGGCACGGCCACGGCCAACCTGCCCGTGGTCATGGACTGGTCACTGCTGTGGGGATACTACCTGGCCATCTTCGCGGTTTACCTGGCCGGTATGGTGATTGCCCGTCTGCGTTATGGACCCGGGCAGGTGCGCATGGCGGTTATCGGCATGGGCTGCGCGTATCCCAATGTCACGGTGCTGGGTATACCCATCTGTCTGGAACTGCTTGGTGAGGCCGCCTTTGCGCCGATGTTCATGCTGATCGCCTTCAATAACCTGCTGATTTTTTCGTTTGGCACGTGCGTGGCTGAAATGCAGCGTGTGGAAGGCAGTACAATGCGCTCACATCTGTTCAATGTCGGCAAGGAACTGCTGAAAAATCCCATCAGCGGCAGTCTCATTATGGGTGCTGTCGTGAACCTGGCCGGTGTGCCGGTTTACACGCCAGTGCTTGATGCCCTGGAGCTGCTGAGCCGGGCCGCCATTCCGGCAGCGCTGATTGCGCTGGGCGCCGGCCTTAACCGCTACCGTATTCGTGGCGAGATACCCATGGCGCTGGTGCTGACAGGCATGAAACTGATGGTGCTGCCCGGGGTGGTGTGGCTGCTGACCTTCCAGGTGTTCAGTCTCGACACATTATGGGCACAGACCGCGGTGCTGCTGTCATGCATGCCAGTGGGTATTTCCGTCTATGTGTTTTCCATTCGCTACCGGTGCGCTGAAGACCTGGTCGCCACGGCGATTGTCCTCTCCTGCATGCTTAGTGTGGTCAGCATCAGTTTTTATGCCTGGATGATGGGCGTGAGCTGAGTGTGTACTTGCGTGTATCGGGGATTTTATTCAGGCAGGCAGTCGCCGCTGAGCATGCCGGTCATTGACAGCACAATGAAGTAAAACCCGAGCTGGTTGTTGACGACACAGGTACCGGTGATCACCGGGTTTTCGAACGTGTTTTCATCCGAACCGCTGTCGATAAAGACTGCCAGGCTGGGCGGGCCCTGGTTGGCGCGGGCGGGCATGTCATCGATGTAGGTATCCCTGCCCGCAAAGTCATGGAACAGGACGATGGAGCGATGCGCGGCAGCGCCGATGCTGAAGCCGCCCATGACATAGCGGTCGTCACCATCATGATCCTCGAATAACACCATGCTGCGATCCCAGGACAGGCCGGACGCCACAAATTGCCTTGTGCGGTAATCATCATTGCCACCTTCCTCCAGGAAATAACTGACCCCCATGTGCGCTCCCCAGCCGAAGTTGTAGCGCGAACCCAGGTAGCTGTCGTCGGCCTGGCCGCCGTCACGAAACAGGCCGAGCCCCAGGTAGTAACCACCACCTTGTGAGAACGATCCGGCGGTGTAGTGATCCTGGCCGGCGATATCCTCGAGAATACCGATGCCGCCTGGTGTCATGAAACGCACGCCAACCCCGATGCCCTGGCTCCAGCTATCTGACAAACCAGGGGTCCCGTAACTGGTTGGGGACAGGCCTGTGGCCTCGTAGACATCATCACCCCCGGCATCGACCATGACACCCAGTGCAGAGGTCATGCCCACCCCCTGGCCCAGTCCCATGACCTGGTAGCGGTCATGGCCGGCTTCATCCAGCAGCATGCCCGCCCCGAAGAACGAAAATCCCTGCGCCATGGTGCGTGCATCATATTCATCATTACCGGCGAGATCATGCAGGATGCCGACCCCGAATATACCAGTGCCCTGGGACTGGGAATTGGCATGGTAGGAATCGTCACCGGCCAGGTCCGTGAGCAGAGAAATGGTGCCAATGCCGGCGGCATAGCCTCCAGGCATCTGTGCGTCATAGATATCGTTGCCGGCGAAATCCAGGATCAGCTGCGGCAGGCCGCTCCAGGCATCCAGCGTGCGCAGTGCGTAAATGTCATCGCCGCCCAGGTCGGCAAGAAACAACAGGTTGCCGGTACGCAGCCGCAGTTCACCGGTGCCGCCAAAAATAATGCGGCCGTAAGCTGTGGAAAATTCGCGGATGATGCGGCTGTCGGCATTCTCGGCGTTTGCCATCAACTGGTAAACGTTGTTGCGCCAGGCAGGTTCCTGAAACTGGCTCCATTGTTCAGCCAGGCAGAAAATCGCCGGCAGGTCGGCACTGTTCAGTAGGTCGGTGTATTCGCCGAGGGTGAGCAGGTTGTCCTCGGAAAAGGCGCCGCCAAAAGGGTAAGCCTGGATCAGGCCCATCATCAGCGGATGATTGTTGCGCAAAAAGTCGTACTGCCCCTGGGTCAGCTGGGCGTGGTAGCCCGCCACAATGTCGCCCGCCAGTTGTTCGATCTGCCCGGCGGCAGCATCCAGTGATGCGGGCATGGGGAACGGGGTCCACTCACAGGTGAAATCGCTGTAGTTCACGGCATGCAGGCGGCCCAGCGTCTTGCTTAATGAGGCGCCGGCCTGCCAGTCGGGCAATGCGGCCATGCTGCTGTGCAGGGTCTGCTGCAGACGGGAAGGATCGTCCGCCAGTGTATGAAAGGGTGCGGCCATCTCGCCACGCGGCAGGCGTTCGTAGAACACGGTGCGCAGGGTGTCGTACACCTGGTCGATGGTGTTCTTGTAGGCGGGCTGTGCTGCCAGCCAGTCCTGGGTGTGCTGTAGCGTCAGGTCCTCGTCGGTGCGAGGTGTGTTGTTGATGGACTGGGCACTGGTTGCGCTGGTGGTGGCGGCCAGCAGCAGCGTGATCAGAATATGGTAATACCTGGACAAGCGAGGCTCCCTGAACTGGTGTGTCGCCGATGCATTAACACACAGGGCGTGAACGGGCCAAACGGAGTCAACGGTTTGGCAGGCGATTCACGAGTTGCAGCAATGCCGGCTGGAAACGATGGATGACAATCAATAGTGCTGCGCAGAACAGCAGCACAGGCCAGGAGCCCCAGACAGAAAAGGGGGTCTGGCCGCGAAAGACCTGAAGCTGTCCCTGTAACACCTCGGCCTGGAACTGTTCCGTGCGGGCGACAATGTGGCCTTTCTCATCAATGATGGCCGAGACACCGTTATTAGTGGCACGCAGCAGGTAGCGGCCGTTCTCCAGTGCGCGCATGGCGGCCATCTGCAGGTGCTGCAACGGACCCCAGGAGGCGCCGAACCAGGTGTCATTGCTGATGGTGACCAGGAAATCGGCTGATGCGGCCCGGTGTGCGACAAAATCGGGATACACCACTTCGTAGCAGATGTAGGGTGAATAACGGTAGCCGCCAGCAGTCAGCAAGGGCTGGTCGGCGGGGCCTTTTTCCAGTGAGGACATGGGCAGTGCAAACAGTTGCAGCAGGGTGGCAAAGACACTGCGCAGCGGCACGTACTCGCCAAAGGGCACCAGTTTCTGCTTGTGGTAGATGCCTTCCCCCACCCCAAGGCTGGTGATGCTGTTATGCAGGCCGGTGCCGGTTTCGCCAAAGATACCGGTAATTAGCGTGGTGTCCGACCGGCGGGCCTGGGCGGCAAAGGTATTAACCGCCGTGTTATTGCGGCCATAGACAAAAGGCAGGGCTGTTTCTGGCCAGACAATGACATCGGCGTTCCAGTACGGGGCAGTCAGCCTGTCATAGGTGGCCAGGTTGTCATCAATGAAGTCGCGATCGAATTTGCGACCCTGGTCGATATTACCCTGGACCAGGGCAACATCCAGCGTGGCATCGGCTACCGGCTCCACCCAGTTGAGGCTGGATGACAGGGAGGTCAGCACCCAGAGAAAGAACAGTACTGTCGGCAGATAGCTGCGGGCCACGGCATAACTGGAGCCAGTCCGGCGCCAGATCAGCACCATCTCGCCCAAGGCGGCGCCGGAAAGCACCACCACGAAACTGATGCCCATCACACCGAATATCGGCGCGAGGCCGGCAAAGGCCGAATTCACGTGCGGGTAGCCCATGTAGAGCCAGGGAAAACCGGTCAGCAGCCAGCTGCGGCACCATTCCCCCAGCACCCAGATGGCACTGAAACTGAGCAGGTAAAAGGACTGGTTGTACCAGCGCTGGGTGACCCAGGCCTGCACCGCAAAGAGCAGGGCCAGGCCCATGACAAATAACGCGGTGAGGAAACCGGCAAAGGCGGGAGCGGTATTACCGTAGACATGGATGCTGACATAGACCCAGGACACGCCAACGCCAAAAAAGCCGGCGCCATAACACCAGCCGATGATGGCCCCGGTTCGTGGTGAGGTGTGTTTTAGTGCGGTGTAGAAACCGAGGACGGAAACCAATCCCAGCAGCCACATGTTGTGGGGACTGAAGGCCAGTGGCGCCATGGCACCGGCCACCAGAGCCAGCAGCGCACGACTCCATGCAGAAGGGCCGGCAGTAGCGGAATCGGGCGTGGTTGGGGATTCCGCAACCATCAGGCTGGCTCGGGGTTTTCCTCGGTGAAGACAGTCGTCACCAGCAGCAGGCGAATCTGCCGGTTGTCGGCATTGAGCACCTTGAACACATATGGCCCGATGCCCACGGTTTCATCGCGTTCCGGAATGTGCCGGAACAGGTCGAGCACAAGACCGCCGATGGTGTCGAATTCATCGTCCGGCAGCTTGCTGTGGAAGAAGTTGTTGAAATCCTCAATGGGAGTCAGTGCCTTGACGGTGTAATTGTCGCTATCGACTTTCTTGATGTAGTCCTCTTCATCGACATCGTACTCGTCCTCGATCTCACCCACGATCTGTTCCAGCACATCCTCGATGGTGACCACGCCGCCCAGGCCGCCGTATTCGTCGATGACAATCGCCATGTGGTTCTTGTTCTCGCGAAATTCCTTGAGGAGCACGTTCAGCCGTTTCGATTCCGGCACAAAGATGGCCGGGCGCAGGGCATCTTTAAGGTTGAAGCGGGTTTCGGAATTCAGCACCAGCGGCAGCAGGTCCTTGGCCAGCAGAATGCCAACCACATCATCCTTGCTTTCGCCGATGACCGGAAATCGGGAATGGCCGGCTTCAATCACCTTGGGAATGATCTCTTCGGGTGAATCGGAAATATCAATGGTGGCGACCTGCGAGCGGGGAATCATGATTTCCCGCACCTGCATGTCATGCACCTGCAGGGCACCTTCGATGATGCTGAGACCATCGGCATCAATCACTTTGTTCTGCTCGGCCTGGCGCAGGATATTGACCAGGCTCTTGGTATCATCCACCGATTCGGTGAACAGGTTGGTCAGTTTACCGATCCAGGAAGCGTTTCCCGAATCGCTGTCAGGTTGGTCGTCACTCATTGCCTATATCGTCCAGCTGGTAAGGATTGGCGAATCCCAGTGTATCAAGAATGTGTATTTCCAGGCTTTCCATGGCCGCTGCGTCTTCCGCTTCCTCGTGGTCCATGCCGTTCAGGTGCAGGACACCGTGAACGGTCAAATGGGCCCAGTGTGCCTCGACGGTTTTTTGCTGCGCTTCGGCTTCCTGGCGCACCAGCGGGGCACAAATGGCCAGGTCACCCAGCAGGGGAATCTCGCTGTTGTCCATGCCGGCCATGGCGGCATACGGAAATGACAGGACATTGGTTGGCCCGGATTTATGCCGGTAGGTGCTGTTCAGTGTGGCGGATTCGGCCTCGTCGACCACGCGGATGCTGAGCTCCGCATCGGTGTCCCGGTGCAGCGCGTCGAGGGCGGCCCGGGTCCAGCGCGTAAACGCTTCGGTGGCGGGCAGTTGGGTATCTGTGCTGGCGTTCACGAGATCCACCGTCACATCAATGGTCGCGTTCATTAAAGCGATCGCTTTCCCGGTGCTGTTCGGTGTTCAGTTCCTTGATGTTCTGGCGGTCATGCCGGTCATAGGCATCCACCACCTGCTGCACGATCGGGTGACGCACGACATCACGCGACTTGAAGTAGGTGAAGCTCACGCCGTCGACATCCTGCAGAATCTTGCTGGCCTGCACGAGACCGCTGCTGACGCCTTTGGGCAGGTCGATCTGGGTCACGTCACCGGTGATGACAGCGGTGGAACCAAAACCGATACGGGTCAGGAACATCTTCATCTGGGACGCGGTTGTGTTCTGGCTTTCATCGAGAATGATGAAGGCGTTGTTAAGAGTGCGACCACGCATGTAGGCCAGTGGGGCCACTTCAATCACGTTTTTTTCGATTAGCCTGCCGACACGTTCAAAGCCGAGCATTTCATACAGGGCATCGTAAAGGGGACGCAGGTACGGATCGACTTTCTGCGACAGGTCACCGGGCAGGAAACCCAGTTTCTCGCCGGCTTCCACGGCAGGGCGAACCAGCAGGATGCGGCTGATCTGTTCTTTGACGAGGGCCTCAACGGCAGCGGCTACAGCCAGGTAGGTCTTGCCGGTACCGGCCGGACCAATGCCGAAGTTGATGTCATGACGCACGATGGCACGCACGTAATTGTTCTGGTTGCGCCCGCGGGGCTTGATAGAGGCCTTTGGGGTGCGCATCAGCACAAAGTCATCGGGGCGATCATCATCCGCGTCAGTCACCGGTGCGACTTCCGCCGCATCGGGAGTGTCGTGATCCTGCGCGTCATTGATCCCTTCCTGGATCGCCATGTGAATGGTGTCCGGCGCCAGGTCATGGCTAGTACGGGTGAGGGCATACAGGGACCGGATGATTCCGGCAGTGTTTTTCACCGCCTCGGGGGCACCGGTCACCATGAACTCACTGCCCCGGTTCTGGATTTTCACCAGCAGGCGTTGTTCGATCTGTTTCAGGTGTTCGTTGAGGCGACCGCAGAGACTGGCGAGTCGTTGCGGGTTGTCAGGTTCCAGCACGAGACGCTGGGAGAGGGTTTGACTGGACATTTAGGGAAAAAACAGCCCTCCGGGGGCAATAAAGATGGGCGAAGTATACCAATTGAGGCATGAATTGGTATTAATTTTTCGTCGTCTAATTTTGTAACTCTATGAAAATATGAGGAATTATTGATAAAGAAAAATTGTAAAAAAGACCATGAGCAGGAAAATCAGGGCGAATCCCACAGACTTGGCAGAAAATTTCGTAAAAAACGTCCCGGCATTATTCCAATCGTCCCTGGACTTTTCATCCAGGAATCTTGTGATGAAGCCGGGCACTGTGCCTTTTATGCAACTCGTCATCACCACGGTTAAAAAGAAAACTGTGCAGATAGAGAAGTAAACCAGTTCTTCGTCTGCGAAAGTTTTTTCATGCAGGAATTGAGCGCCCATTGCGATCATGCCGAGCACAGACACCAGTATGCCCAGGACTCTATAGATTGGTCTAACTTTGATATCCATATCTCTTCACGGATTACTAGGCAGAGTATCTGCCCAGTAACATTTCTCTGTGCATCCTTACTGGCTGAGGAAACTATCGTAAATAGCCGAGCCAACTCCCCAGCCAAAACCAGCGGCAAAACCAATCCCGACACCCCAAAAACGGCCTCGG
>Ga0255767_1001028_pt1 | contig 25296 bp, 39 predicted proteins | sample 071ome_24_FD_179967 | JGI IMG/M metagenome (GOLD analysis project Ga0255767, IMG submission 179967) | Coastal salt marsh microbial communities from the Groves Creek Marsh, Skidaway Island, Georgia - 071402CT metaG (version 2) | ecosystem: Environmental > Aquatic > Marine > Intertidal zone > Salt...
CACTCTTCGTCGATGGCGAGCGACCTTCGTGTCGGGAAGTTGGCGTTCTGGGATCGTTCCGTTGGGGGTGGGATACCGACGGTGAAGGCGGGACTCCCGATCTTCTAGTGGGTCTATCTCGTCGTGCCTGCCTGGTATGACCCCGTTCTTGCGGCCGTGGTTCGAACGATGGTGGCCGCCGGCTTGGCGTTCGGCCTTTCGCAACGACTGGGTCTGAGTCGCGCAGCGGCAACCGTGAGCGGGGTCGCCTATGCCCTGTCGGGCTGCCTCGTCGGGAGGTCGGGCTGGGCCCAGGCAAACGTTGCGGCCCTGTTGCCGTGATCGTCTGGTTCGCCGAGTCGGTGGCGCGCCAGCCCCGGCCACGACAGGTGGTCTGCTTCGGCCTTGTGCTGGCGGCAATGGTGTGGGCGAACGTTCCGGTGGTCACGGTCTATGGCCTCGTGTTCGGTGCCGGGTATGCCCTCGCTCGACTCTGGGCGAATCGTCCGGCCGATCGATCGGCAGGGACGTGGTGGCGAGCGGTCGCTGTCGCCAGCTGGGGCACAGTGCTCGGCGGTGGTCTTGCCAGCTACCACGTTGCCCACTTCGCGCAGAATCTGCGGTGGGCCGATACGGGGGGTTCGTCGACGACTTCCCGCAGACACTTCGGTCGGGGCCGAGTTCCTGCCCGGTGTGGTGGTTCCCACTCTCTACGGGTCGACCCACGATGGCGGCGTCTTCTGGGCATCGGGTCAGAACTGGGTGGAGACGCAGTCCTATGCGGGCGTCACCGTCATCGTGGCCCTCTGGATCTCGTATGTCGGAGGACCGCTCACCGAGGTCGTGAACTCCTTTCCACTCGTTCGATACAGCTCTGTCGGTCAGGCACGGGTTGTTGCCAATCTGGCTCTGGCTGTGCTGGCCGGTCTCGGAATCGAAGCCTGGCTTCGGGGACGGATGCACCTTCGCGACGTGGATCTGGTGCAGGGCATTCGTCGGGCAGTGCTGGCGTCGCTTGCCGGTGGGGTCGTCTGCGCCCCGTTCGTCTTGTCGTGGTTGCGGATCACCCGGGAAGCCGGAGCTGTCAAAGAGACGGCAGTGGGCATGCTCGTTCCGCTGGCGCTTGGGTGTGCCGCCGCAGCGACACTGTGGTTCGTCCTTCGACGCCGGCTGCCCGACGGCGTTGCGGTCTCGCTCGTCACGCTCCTCGTCGCAGTCGAACTGCTCGTGGGTCTCGGCTCGATGGCGACGATCGTGAGAAAAGAGTCGGTCGATCTGCGCACCTCAGCGCATGAGGTCGCCATCGAAGCGCTCCGTCCCGGCGAGCGGATGAACGCCGAGGGGCGCGTCTTTCTTGCCAATGCGGGTCAAACCGTTGGTCTCGACGACGTCCGTACCAACGGGTTTCTTCCACCTGGCTGGCGGGAGGTGTTCAAGGCGGTCGACGACGACCACTTCCTGCCACCAGGAACGGTGGCCAACCCGTACTTCTCCGATGTCCACACCCGGAGCGAAGCTCTGGCCCGTTTGGGAGTCGGGTTGTGTTCGGTTCGGCCCGCATCGATGACCACATCGGGCCGGTCGATCTCGTGGTCGACGGTGAGTTGTTCGATCCGGGCCGCACGTTCACGGCACGCTTTGCGTTCCGAGCCGATCCGGAGTCGAGATCGGTACCGCTGGTTCGCGCCGAAGGGGAAGACGTCTCCTTCGGCACCGTCACCGGCGGAGATGGTTGGGTTGTCGTCCATGGTGGCGACGTCGTCTTGCACGACCGGATCGAGGATGTCGGGGTGCGTCTGGCCCACGCCGCGCGAGAGGTCGAGCGGACAACGGTGGCAGACCACCTTGCCCGCCGCGATGTTGCGCTCGTCGAGCCGGGGATTGCTGCGAGGCTTGCGTTGCCCCCTGCTGTCCCCGATGGCATCGACGCATCGGCACTCGTGCTGCGCGCCGACCGAGACACGACCGTCATCGACGTCGACACGACGCATCCGGCTCTGGTCGTTCTGCCGAATCCCGACTACCTGGGATGGTCGGTGACGGTGGACGGCGAACGGGCCGAGGTTCTTCGCATCGACAACGCGGTTCAAGGGGTTCTCGTGCCCGAAGGGCGATCACTCGTCGAGTTCGGCTTTCGTCCGTCATTCCTTGGACGCACGTCCTGGCTCACGCTGCTGACAGTTGTGGCGTCGGTGGTGACCTGGTGGGTCGGAGGCAACCTGGGTGAGCGTCGCCGGAAGTCTGTGTCGGAGGGTTGAGGTTCCCCTCCCTGCCTCGTATGCTTTTGCGCTGGCCTCGACGCGCGTGCCGCGGGCACCGCTGTGTCGGCCAAGTGAAGTTCTCCCACGTTTCGTTCAACCAGGAAGCATTTTCGTGCCCACCATTCAGCAGTTGGTCCGCAAGGGCCGAGACACCAAGCGTCGCAAAGAGGCGACTCCGGCGCTCAAGGGTGCCCCCCAGCGCCGCGGTGTCTGCACCCGTGTGTACACCGCCACCCCGAAGAAGCCGAATTCTGCGCTTCGCAAGGTTGCCCGTGTCCGTCTGACCTCCGGTACCGAAGTCACCGCCTACATCCCGGGCGAGGGCCACAACCTCCAGGAGCACTCGATCGTGCTCGTGCGCGGCGGTCGTGTGAAAGACCTTCCGGGTGTGCGTTACAAGATCGTCCGCGGCACGCTCGACACGTCGGGTGTTCGTGACCGCAAGCAGGCTCGAAGCCGCTACGGCGTCAAGAAAGAAGGCTGACGATGCCGCGCAAGGGCCCCGCACAGCGCCGCGAAATCGTTCCGGACCCGATCTACAAGTCGGTTCTGGTCACCCAATTCGTGAACAAGATTCTGCAGCGCGGCAAGCGCAGCACCGCCGAGCGCATCATGTACGACGCACTCGAGCTCGTGCAGGAGAAGACTGGCGACGATCCGGTCGCAGTGCTGAAGCGTGCGGTCGACAACGTCCGTCCTCAACTCGAGGTCCGCAGCCGCCGTGTCGGTGGCGCAACGTACCAAGTGCCCGTCGAAGTGCGACCCCGTCGTGCCACCACGCTCTCCATCCGCTGGATGGTCGGCTTCGCCCGTGACCGGCGTGAGCGAACGATGGCCGAGCGCATGGCCAACGAGATCCTCGACGCGAGCAACGGCATCGGCGCAAGCTGTAAGCGCCGCGAAGATCTGCAGAAGATGGCCGAGGCGAACAAGGCCTTTGCCCACTACCGCTGGTAGCGGATACCTCGGTATTCGCACCTTCGAGCACTACCCTTTTCCGACGACCGGGCGTCACGCTTCAGCCGAAGCAGCCCGGTCGTGGTGTGTCTTTGCACCGCCCCCACCCACTTGAGGAATACCCATGGCTGAGAAGCGAACCCCCCTCGCCAAGACCCGCAACATCGGGATCATGGCCCACATCGACGCCGGCAAGACGACCACGACCGAGCGGATCCTGTACTACACCGGTCGCTCCTACAAGATCGGCGAGGTCCACGACGGCGCAGCGACGATGGACTGGATGGAGCAGGAGCAGGAGCGAGGCATCACGATCACGTCGGCCGCCACGCACTGCATCTGGAACGACCATCGGATCAACATCATCGACACCCCGGGCCACGTCGACTTCACCGTAGAGGTGGAGCGTTCACTGCGCGTGCTCGACGGTGCCGTTGCGGTCTTCGACGGTGTCGCCGGTGTCGAGCCCCAGACCGAGACGGTGTGGCGACAGGCCGACCGTTATCGGGTGCCGCGGATGTGTTTCGTGAACAAGATGGACCGCACCGGTGCCGACTTCTACTTCTGTCTCAGCACGATCAAGGAACGTCTGACCGAGAACGTGCTCGTCCTGCAGCTGCCGATCGGCGCCGAAGGCGACTACGCCGGCACCGTCGACCTCGTGAAGATGAAGGCCCTTGTCTGGCCGGCTGCCACCGACGAGAAAGACCTCGGTGCCACCTACGAAGAGGTCGACATCCCGGCCGAGCTTGCCGATGATGCAGAGCAGTACCGGGCCGAACTGCTCGACTCGCTCGCCGACCTCGACGAGGACCTCATGATGAAGGTGCTCGAGGAAGAGGAGATCACCGAAGAAGAGATCAAGGCCGCCATCCGCAACGCCACGCTCAATCACGGCATGGTTCCGATTCTCAACGGCACCGCCTTCAAGAACAAGGGTGTCCAGCCCCTGCTCGACGCCGTGATCGACTATCTCCCGTCACCGCTCGATGTTCCGCCCGTCAGCGGCGAGAACCCTCGCAGCGGCGAAGAACTGCAGCGCAAGGCCGACGACTCCGAGCCGTTCTCTGCACTTGCGTTCAAGATCATGACCGATCCGCACGTGGGGCGCCTCACCTACTTCCGCGTGTACTCCGGCAAGCTCGACAAGGGGGACCAGGTCCTCAACACCCGCACGTCGAACAAGGAGCGTGTGGGGCGGATCCTCGAGATGCACGCCAACGACCGGGTCGACAAGGATGCAGTGTTCACCGGCGACATTGCGGCCGGGATCGGTATCAAGAACACTCGCACCGGCGACACCCTGTGTGACCCGTCGAATCCGATCACGCTGGAGAACCTCGACTTCCCCGACCCCGTGATCCATGTGGCCGTCGAGCCGAAGTCGAAGGCTGATCAGGAGAAGATGGGCAAGGCTCTCCAGGCGCTGGCTGAAGAGGACCCGACCTTCCAGGTCCGGACCGATGAAGAGACCGCCCAGACGATCATCGCCGGCATGGGCGAATTGCACCTCGAGGTGCTCGTCGATCGGATGATGCGGGAGTTCAAGGTCGAGGCCACGGTGGGCAAGCCGCAGGTTGCCTACCGTGAGACGATCACGCAGTCGGTTGTCGACCACACCTACACCCACAAGAAGCAGACGGGTGGTACCGGTCAGTTTGCCGTCATCCAGGCGACGATGGAGCCCTACGCCGAAGGCGAAGAGGAATACGCTTTCGAGTCGCAGATCACCGGTGGTGCCATTCCGAAGGAGTACATCAAGCCGGTCGATGACGGGATCAGGGAGGCCATGAGCAACGGTGTCCTCGCCGGCTTCCCGACCGTCAACATCAAAGTCACCCTCACCGACGGCAAGACGCACGATGTCGACTCGTCGGAGATGGCTTTCAAGATCGCCGGCAACGCGTGGTTCCGTGAGGTCGCTCCTCGCTGCAAGCCCACGCTGTTGGAGCCGATGATGGGCGTCGAAGTCGTCACTCCCGACGACTATCTCGGCGACGTCGTCGGCGATATGAACTCTCGTCGCGGGCAGGTGCAGGGCACCGAGCAGCGCGGCCAGAACCAGGTTGTGAACGCACTCGTGCCGCTCTCCGAGATGTTCGGATACAGTACGGATCTGCGTTCACGCACGCAGGGGCGGGCGACGTACACGATGCAATTCGATTCGTACCAACCCACGCCTGCAAACGTCCAGGAAGAGATCGTCGCCCGCGTCCGCGGCGAGTGATCGTCTCCTCACACCAACCTCACAGAAGAAAGCAAGGAAAACGTCATGGCTAAGGAGACGTTCGAGCGGACCAAGCCCCACGTGAACGTGGGGACCATGGGCCACATCGACCACGGCAAGACCACACTCACCGCTGCGATCACGAAGGTGCTCGCGGACAACGTCGAGGGTTCGTCGTTCACCGAGTTCGAAAACATCGACAATGCGCCCGAAGAGCGCGAGCGCGGCATCACCATCAACGTGTCGCACGTGGAGTACGAGACGGAAAGCCGTCACTATGCCCACGTCGACATGCCGGGTCACGCCGACTACATCAAGAACATGATCACCGGCGCGGCGCAGGTCGACGGTGCCATCCTCGTGGTGTCCGCCGCTGACGGCCCGATGCCCCAGACCCGTGAGCACGTGCTGCTCGCCCGTCAGGTCGGCGTGCCGAAGATCGTCGTTGCTCTCAACAAGGTCGACATGGTCGACGACGAGGAGCTTCTCGAGCTCGTCGAGATGGAGGTGCGCGAGCTCCTCAACGAATACGACTTCCCGGGCGACGACACCCCGGTGGTCCATGTCTCGGCGCTCAAGGCGCTCGAGGGCGATGCTGACTTCGCCGGCAAGATCATGGAGCTCATGAGCGAGGTCGACGAGTACGTGCCGACCCCCGAACGTGACCTCGACAAGCCGTTCCTGATGCCGATCGAGGACGTCTTCTCGATCACCGGTCGCGGCACCGTCGTCACCGGCAAGATCGAGCAGGGCGCCGTTCACACCGGCGACGAGCTCGAGATCATCGGCATCAAGGACACCTCGAAGACCACCTGCACCGGTGTCGAGATGTTCCGCAAGCTGCTCGACGAGGGCCAGGCCGGCGACAACATCGGCGCCCTCCTCCGTGGCATCGACAAGGACGAGGTCCAGCGCGGCCAGGTGCTCGCCGCTCCCGGCAGCATCACCCCGCACACCGAGTTCGAGGCCCAGGTCTACGTGCTGTCGAAGGAAGAGGGTGGCCGTCACAAGCCGTTCTTCTCCAACTACCGCCCGCAGTTCTACTTCCGGACCACCGACATCACCGGCACCATCACCCTCCCCGAGGGCACCGAGATGTGCATGCCCGGCGACAACACCACCATGCACGTGGAGTTGATCAACCCGATCGCCATGGACGAGGGCCTTCGCTTCGCCATTCGCGAAGGCGGCCGCACCGTCGGTGCCGGCTCGGTCACCAAGATCCTCAAGTGAGCGTTTGATGGCTGCAGGACAGAAGATCCGGATCCGGCTCAAGGCCTACGACCACGAAATCATCGATCAGTCGACGAAGAAGATCGTCGAGACGGTGAAGCGGACGCAAGCCGAACTGTCGGGTCCGATCCCGCTGCCGACCGAGAAGCATCGCTTCACGGTGATCAAGTCGCCGTTCAAGGACAAAGACTCCCGGGAGCATTTCGAGATGCGTATCCACAAGCGCCTGCTCGACATCCTGGACCCGTCGCCGAAGACGGTTGACTCGTTGCAGCGGCTCGATCTGCCTGCAGGTGTCGACATCGAGATCAAGATTCAACAGGCCTAGTGCCGAAGAACCGTCGGACTGCCGTCTGACGCTGATCTGTCGAAACTCAGAGGAGCCCCGGATCCCTGTCCGGGGCTCCTCTGCGTTTTCGGATGCCGTTGCGGACCCTGAAGTGAAGCGGGATACTGCAGTGCCGGGCGCCATGGTGCACGACGCCCCGGGAGGAGTTGGACGCAAATCCATTGGTGATTTCTTCCTATGCTGACGGTCACTCGACATCAGCCGGGGGTGCCTGATGACCAAACGACGAGCACAGATCACCGGGTGGGGCAAGTGCGTCCCGCCCGTGAAGCTGACCAACGCCGCCCTCGAACAGTTGGTCGACACGAGCGATGAGTGGATCGTCGAGCGCACCGGCATGAAGGAGCGCGGCATCAGCCATGTGGAGGTCACCGATCTTGCCGAGGTTGCCGCCAAACACGCGCTTGCAGCGGCCGGACTCGACGTGACCGACATCGACCTGTTGGTCATGGCGACGGTCACCCCCGAGATCACGTGCCCGAGCAACGCTTGCTTTCTGCAGGAGCGCCTCGGACTCGTCAATGCCGCTGCCTTCGATCTGAACGCTGCGTGCAGCGGATTCGTCTACGGCACGGCGACCGTCGCCTCGATGATCGAGTCGGGTCTGGCCGAGCGGGTGCTCGTGATCGGTGCCGAGAAACTCCACTTCGTCATGGATTACTGGGACCGCAACCACTGCATCCTGTTCGGCGACGGAGCTGGAGCTGCAGTCTTCGAGGCCACCACCGACGGCTCGGGTCTCGTGGCCCATGACATCGGGGCCGACGGTGTCGCCGGGAGAACGATGGTGTTTCCGACGTTCGGGAGTCGGGGAGAACTCGATCGCCAGCGCGACCCGGCTGTCGACCGCTTGCACTTCGAAGGGCAAAACGTGTTCAAGCACGCAGTGCGTGGCATGGCTGCGTCGGTGGAGCGTGCGCTGGAGAACGCCGCACTGACCCCCGACGATGTCGATCTGGTGATCCCTCACCAGGCGAACCGGCGCATCATCGAAGCCACCACCAGCCGACTCGGGATCCCCGACGACAAGGTCATGCTCAACATCGAGACCCACGGCAACACCTCGGCCGCCTCGATTCCGATGGCGCTGCACGACGCCATGGCCCAGGGCCGCATCGAACCCGGCATGACCATCGTGCAGACGGCGTTCGGGGGTGGGCTCACGTGGGGCACCAACGTCATGAGATGGGGTGACCGGGTCGAACCGATCGCAACCTCCGACGCAGATCTGCCGCCCACCGACAAGACCGTCTTCGATCTGCTTGCACCGAACCGCGAGTTCTTCGCGCCGTTCCACGGCACGACCCACCTGACCTGATCACGGTTGTCGGCAAGCCCGGTTGGCTGGCATGGCTCGGGTGGTGACGGCGGTGAACTCAGCCGGGCCGTCGGCGGCGGCCGCGGCGTTCGGCGCTCTCGGCCAGCGTGTCCTCGGCGACATCGAAGTGCTGGCGATAACCCGACACGAACGCCTGAGTCGTGGCAGCGAAGGGCAGGGCGAGGAGCGCACCCACAACGCCAAGGAGCGCCCCACCTGCGATCACCGACCCGTAGGCGACAGCAACGTGGATCTCCATCGTCTCGGCCGTGACCCGCGGCGCAAAGAGATAGTTCTCGAGTTGTTGGTAGGCGATCACGACGACAAGAACGCCGAGCGCCGTTCGAGGATTGTCGACCACGGTGATCAGCAGCGGGAGTGCACCGGCGAAGTACGTGCCGATGACGGGGATGAATTGGCTCATCACCCCCACCCAGATTGCGAGGGGCACAGGGAAGGGAACACCGAGGATCGTGAAGGCGATGTAGTGCACCGCTGCCGACAGCACGGCGAGAATACCGCGGGAGGCGATGTAGCCGCCCGTCTTCTCGATGGCGAGATCCCAGACTGCGAGCACCGTTCGCTGACGATGCGGTTGGAGGAAGGAGCAGACGTTCCGGCGGAGCTGCGGGCCCTCTGCCACCAGATAGAACGTGAACAGCAGCACCGTGAAGGTCTGGAACACGACATTGAGGACTGACGTGCCGAGCGAGACGACGTCGTCGGCAAAGCGGGTGGCCAGATCCGACGCCCCTCCACCGTCGACGAACTCGTCGCTCAGTCGCTGCAGATCGATGTCCTCGTCGATGTTGTTCTGCAGCCAACCCTCCATGTCGTCGAGGTAGCGCGGCGCCTCCTCGACCAGGCTGTTGATCTGGGTTGCCAGCGCAGTGCCGATCGCGGCCGAGAATCCGATGGTTGCGAAGAACAGGCAGAAATAGACGATCCAGACCCCCAACCCTCGCCGGAGCCCCCATCCTTCGAGGCGATTCACCGCGGGTTCGATGGCGAACGACAAGAACAGCGAGATCAACATGACGACCAGCAGCGCTCGTAGGTTCCGGACCATGCCGGTGCCGATGTAGGTGACTGCCCAGCCGAACCAGAACAGGGCGATTGCCTTGATCACCCATCTCGGTACCTTGCTGCTCTGGCGGTGCCCGACGTCCGTGTCGGACCCGGGTGGGCTGTCGTGAGCGTCGGGCGGATGTTCCGGGTCCATGACCGCCGAACCTAGTCCGCGTTTTCTCCCGTGCGAGCCGTTGGTTCCCCAGCTCGACCCCGGTAGCCTCACGTTCTTGGGTGACCGGGATTTCTCGGGAGCCGTCAATCGACGTCTGTGCAGGCCTCCGGGAACCGCACAGCAAAACCGATCCAACGCTCCGCCGGGCCTGCCCGTGCGGAGCGTTCGCGTGAACTTCACCGAGTGCATGCACGGATGAGATGCAGCGGGACTCGATCCCGCATGACCCACAGGAAACAACCATGGCCACCAAGGCGATCGTCGGCGAGAAGGTCGGCATGACGCAGGTCTGGGACGACGAGAACCGCATCGTCCCGGTGACTGTTCTGCGCGTGTCACCGTGCCGTGTCGTTCAGGTCAAAACACCTGACACTGACGGCTACAGCGCCATCCAGGTCACGCAGGGCGTGAAGGATGCCGGCAAGCTCACCATGCCCGAGGCCGGGCACTTCGACAAGGCCGGCGTCGAACCCGGAACCAGGCTGGTCGAGTTGCGTCTCGACGACGTCAGCGAATTCACCGTCGGTCAGGAGATCTCCGCCGAAATCCTCGAGCAGGGTGAACTCGTCGATGTCACGGCCGTGAGCCGCGGCAAGGGTTTCGCCGGGGCGATGAAGCGTCACGGTTTCGGTGGAGCACCTGCGTCGCACGGTGCTCACCGCGTGCACCGCAAGCCCGGTTCGGTGGGGCAGTGCGCCACCCCGAGTCGCGTGTTCAAGGGAAAGAAACTCCCGGGCCGAATGGGAAACGACAAGGTCACCACCCTCAACCTCGAGGTCGTGAAGAGCGACCCCGAGGCGCAGGTGTTGCTCATCAAGGGGTCTGTGCCTGGCGCTCGTGGCGCGACCGTCATCGTCCGCAACGCGGTGAAGGGAGCCTGATCATGGCCAGTGTCACGATCCTCACCCAAGCCGGAACGTCCGCTGGTAGCGCCGATCTGGCCGACGCCATCTTCGGCGTGGAACCGAACATGCCGGTGATGCACCAGGTCGTCACCGCCCAGTTGGCCGCCAAGCGGGCCGGCACTCACAGCACCCTCACCCGGCGTGAGGTGCGGGGTGGCGGCGCCAAGCCGTGGCGCCAGAAGGGCACCGGTCGGTCCCGGGCCGGTACCACCCGGGCTCCGGGGTGGGTTGGCGGTGGTGTCGCTCACGGTCCCAAGCCCCGCGACTACAGCCAGAAAACGCCCAAGAAGATGATCAAGCTGGCGCTCGCCTCGGCGCTGTCCGACCGTGCCGCCGACGGCAACGTCGTTGTCGTCGACAAGTGGGAGTTCGAGTCTCCGAGTACCAAGGCCGCTCGTGCTGCCCTTGCTGCCATCGGCGCCGAGGGCAAGATCCTCGTCGTGCTGGGAAGCGAGGACACCAACGCCTGGAAGAGCTTCCGGAATCTCACCACCGTGCACTGTGTCCAGATCGGTGAACTCAACACCTACGACGTCCTCAATGCCGATGTCGTCGTGTTCACGGAGGCAACCCTTCCCACCGGTGACTCCAGCATCCCGGCCGTCGACTCCACGGAGGAAGAAGAGTGAAGGACCATCGCGACGTCCTCATCCGCCCCGTCGTCTCCGAGAAGTCGTATGGGCTCCTCGAGGAGAACGTCTACACCTTCGAGGTTGCCAGGAGCGCCTCGAAGCCCGAGATCCGCGACGCCGTCGAAGCCCTGTTCGACGTCGCAGTGGTCAAAGTGAACACGCTCAACCGCGCCGGGAAGCGCAAGCGCAACCGTCGCACGGGTGGCTGGGGCCAGCGCCCCTCCCAGAAGCGTGCCCTCGTCACTCTCGCCGAGGGTGACTCGATCGATCTGTTCGAGGTCTGATCATGGCGATCCGCAAGCGCAAGCCCACCAGCCCCGGCCGTCGCTTCCAGACGAGTTCGGACTTCTCGGAGATCACGACATCGACACCCGAGAAGAACCTGCTTGCCCCGAAGGGCAAGACCGGCGGTCGAAACAACTACGGCCGCAAGACCAGCCGCCATCGCGGCGGTGGTCACAAGCAGCAGTACCGCATCATCGATTTCAAGCGGACCAAGGACGGCGTGCCTGCCACGGTTGCGTCCATCGAGTACGACCCGAACCGGACCTGCAACATCGCCCTGCTGCACTACCACGACGGTGAGAAGCGGTACATCCTGGCGCCGCGTGACCTCCACGTCGGCGACAAGCTCGAGTCCGGCCAGGGCGCCGAGATCCGTCCCGGCAATGCACTGCCTCTCCGCTACATCCCGGTCGGTACCACCATCCACAACGTCGAGCTCAAGGCCGGTGCGGGCGCAAAGCTGGGTCGCTCGGCCGGTACGGCGGTCCAGTTGGTGGCCAAAGAGGGTGATTTCGCCACCCTGCGCCTTCCGAGCACCGAGATGCGCCGCGTGCCGATCGACTGCCGGGCGACCGTCGGTGAGGTCGGGAACGCCCAGCACGAGCTCATCAAGATCGGCAAGGCCGGCCGCAACCGTTGGAAGGGTGTCAAGCCCCAGTCCCGTGGTGTGGTCATGAACCCGGTCGACCACCCGCACGGCGGTGGCGAGGGCAAGACGTCGGGTGGTCGTCACCCGGTCTCGCCGTGGGGCAAGCCCGAGGGTCGTACCCGTCGTGCCAACCAAGAGTCCGACAAGTTGATCGTGCGCCGTCGCCGGACGCGCGGTTCGCGGAGGTAACTGCAATGCCGCGCAGCCTGAAAAAGGGTCCGTTCGTCGACGATCATCTGTTGAAGAAGATCGATGCGCTGAACGAGACCGGAGAGAAGAAGGTCGTCAAGACCTGGAGCCGCCGCTCCACCATCATCCCTGACATGATCGGGCACACGCTGGCTGTTCACGACGGCCGCAAGCATGTCCCGGTGTACGTCACCGAGGCGATGATCGGTCACAAGCTCGGCGAGTTTGCGCCGACCCGCACCTTCAAGTTCCACGCGGGCCAGGAGAAGGGAGCGCGGCGCTGATGGCTGGCATCAAGACCAACGAGCGTCCCGGCACCCGCGCCAAGGCGTCGTACGTGCGCAGTTCGGCCTACAAGGCCCGCGAGGTCCTCGACCTGATCCGCGGCAAGTCCTACGCCGAGGCGGCCGAGATCCTGCAGTTCTCCGAGCGGGGCATCGCCGACGACATCCTCAAGGTGCTCGACTCGGCTGTTGCCAACGCCGAACACAACGACAGTCAACTCGCCGAAGAGCTGTTCGTCTCGGCGTGCTACGCCGACGAGGGTCCCACGCTCAAGCGCTGGCGCCCCCGTGCCCGTGGTCGTGCCACACGCATCCGCAAGCGCACTTGCCACATCACCGTGATCGTGAGCCGTTACTCCGACGAGGCGCTCGAGGCCATGCGTGAGCGGGAGGCGGCTTCCGGTCGCTCGGGTTCGAGTCAGGCTGCAGAGGCTCGTCGTGCCCGCGTCGCCCAGAGCCGGGCCCGCGACGAACACGATCATGATCACGAACACGATCATGATCATGATCACGATCACGAAGAGCCGAGCGTCGAAGAGCAGGCGGCCGAGATCGTCGAAGCCACTGAGGCTGCGATGGCCGAAACTGGCGACGATGCCGAGACCAGCGGTGACGAGACCGGTGGCGATGTCGACAACGCCAAGGCGCTCGATGATGCCGACGACGCCGAGGCGGTCGATTCAGCCGCCGACGGCAGCGACCAGGGCGACGTATCCGAGGAAGAGGAGACCGACTGATGGGTCAGAAAGTCAACCCGTACGGCTTCCGTCTCGGGATCACCACCGATTGGAAGAGCCGTTGGTTCGCCGATCGTGACGAGTACGCCGACAACGTCGTCGAGGACTGGAAGATCCGCGACTACCTGCTCAACGAACTGCCGCACGCCGCAATCAGTCGAGTCGAGGTCGAGCGCACCCGTGAGCGGTTGCGTGTCGATGTGCACACCGCTCGCCCCGGCATCGTGATCGGACGCCGTGGATCCGAAGCCGACCGCCTTCGTGCCGGTCTCACCACGATCTCCGGCAACGCCAAGGTGCAGCTCAACATCCAGGAGATCAAGCAGCCCGAGCTCGACGCTGCGCTGATTGCTCAGGGCATCGCTGACCAGCTCGCCGGTCGAGTGGCGTTCCGCCGTGCCATGAAGCGTGCTGTCCAAAACGCCCAGAAGGCCGGGGCGCTCGGTATTCGAGTTCAGTGCTCGGGTCGCCTCGGTGGTTCCGAGATGGCCCGCACCGAGTGGTATCGCGAAGGCCGAGTTCCGCTGCACACCCTCCGCGCCGACGTCGATTACGGCTTCCGCGAGGCGAAGACCACCTACGGTCGCATCGGCGTCAAGGTCTGGCTCTACAAGGGCGACATCCTTCCCTACAAGACCCAGGCCGAAGACAAGGCCACGCTCGAGGCCGCAATGGCAGCGGGTGAGACCTCTGGGCAGAGCAAGCCCCGCAAGGTCGTGTCCAGCGCCGCCCGCAAGCGTGTGTCCACCCCTGAAACGGATGCTTCCGACAACGAGGTCGACGAAGAGCCGGCACCGCTGATCAAGGAAGCCGACCCCGAGTTCGAGCGTCTGCTCGACGAGGAAGATGCCATCGAGGCATCGACTCGCGAGCAGAGCGAGACACCGAACTTCCGGGCGAACGACTGAGGTAATCGATCATGTTGATGCCCAAAAAGGTCAAGCACCGCAAGCACCACCGGGGCCGGATGTCCGGCGCGGCCAAGGGCGCCACCGAGGTCACCTACGGCGACTTCGGTATTCAGGCCCTCGAACCCGGCTGGATCACCGCCCGTCAGATCGAGGCCGCTCGTATCGCCATGACTCGTCACATCAAGCGTGGCGGCAAGGTGTGGATCAACGTCTTTCCCGACAAGCCGGTCACACAAAAGCCTGCGGAAACCCGTATGGGTTCGGGCAAGGGCAATCCCGAGAAGTGGGTCGCTGTCGTGAAGCCCGGCCGGGTGCTGTTCGAGCTCTCGTTCCATGACGAGGAGATCGCCCGAGCGGCGATCAACCGTGCCATTCAGAAGCTGCCGATCAAGGCGCGCTTCGTGAAACGTGAGGAGGGGTTCTGATGGCCAAGGCCAAGGCCCTCGCCGAACTCGGCGAGACCGATCTCCTCGAGAAGCTGTCGGATGCAAAGGAAGAGCTGTTCAACCTGCGGTTCCAGTTCGCCACCGGCCAGCTCGAGAACTCGGCTCGCATGAAGCAGGCCAAGAAAGAAATCGCCCGGTTGCTGACCGAACTCCGGGCCCGTGAAATCGCCGATGCCGAATCGTTGGAAGCGGCAGTGTTGGAGGATTCCGATGACTGACACCGAAACCCGCGAGAACGCCCGCAAGGTCCGTGAGGGCATCGTCGTGTCCGACAAGATGGACAAGACCGCTGTGGTCGAGACCATCGATCGAGTGCGTCACCGCCGCTACGCCAAAACCGTGCAGCGAAACAAGAAGCTCCACGTCCACGACGAGGAGAACACGCTGAACGTTGGCGACCGCGTGCGTGTCCAAGAGACCCGACCGCTGTCGAAGAACAAGCGCTGGCGTCTCGTCGAGATCCTGGAGCGTGCGAAGTGATCCAGCAGGAGTCCCGTCTACGGGTCGCCGACAACTCGGGCGCCAAAGAGGTCCTGTGTATCAAGGTCCTCGGCGGCTCGAAGCGTCGCTACGCCTCGATCGGTGATGTCTTCGTCGCCACTGTCAAGGACGCCATCCCAGGTGCACAGGTCAAGAAGGGCGACGTCGTCAAGTGTGTCGTCGTTCGTGTGAAGAAGGAGAAGCGTCGTCCCGACGGGAGCTACATCCGCTTCGACGAGAACGCGGCTGTGCTCATCAACGAACAGAAGCAGCCGCGCGGTACCCGCATCTTCGGCCCCGTCGGCCGCGAGTTGCGAGAGAAGCAGTTCATGCGGATCGTGTCGCTCGCTCCGGAGGTCCTGTGATGACCAAGAAGACCATGAAGATCATCAAGGGCGACCGCGTGGTCGTGCTCGCCGGCAAAGACAAAGGCGCTGAAGGTGTCGTCGCACAGGCGATTCCCGAGCAGGGAAAGGTCATTGTCGAGGGTGTCAACATCGCCATGAAGCACCAGGCCCCGACTCGGGCCGATCAGCAGGGCGGCATCATCGAGAAGCCGATGCCGATCGATGTGTCGAACGTCGCTGTGGTCAGCCCGAAGGATGGCAAGGCGACCAAGGTCGGGTACAAGATCAACGCCGACGGCACGAAGGTTCGTATCTGCCGTCGCACTGGGGAGGAGATCACGTGAGCACTGCAACCCTCACCCCGCGCCTCCGCACGAAGTACAACGAAGAGATTCGGCTGCAGCTCAAAGAGACGCTCGAACTCGACAACATCATGCTCGTCCCCAAGATCGAGAAGATCGTCTTGAACATGGGCGTTGGTGATGCCGTCGGCCAAGCCAAGCTTCTCGAGGGCGCGCTTTCCGATATGGAGACGATCGCCGGCCAAAAGCCGGTCGTCACCAGGGCCAAGAAGAGCCTCGCCAGCTTCAAGCTGCGTGAGGGTCAGGCCATCGGCTGCAAGGTCACCCTCCGGGGCGACCGTATGTACGAGTTCCTGGATCGCCTCATCTCCCTGGCGATTCCGCGAATCCGCGACTTCCGCGGCCTCCCGCCGAAGGCCTTCGACGGCAACGGCAACTACACGTTCGGTGTTACCGAGCAGCTCATGTTCCCCGAGATCGACTACGACCAGGTCGACACCACCCGGGGAATGGACATCACGATCGTCACCACGGCGAAGACGAACGAGCACGGCAAGGCCTTGCTCGAGGCGTTCAATTTCCCGTTCCGACGCGAGGGGCAGTGACCCATGGCGAAAAAAGCACTCAAGGAAAAGCAGCAGCGCACGCCGAAGTTCAAAGTGCGCCAATACACCCGTTGCCGCCGCTGTGGCCGGCCGAAGTCGGTGTATCGCAAGTTCGGCCTGTGCCGGATCTGCCTGCGCAAGATGGCGCATGCCGGCGAGTTGCCGGGCGTCAAGAAGGCCAGTTGGTGAGGGGAGGAGCTGAACGATGACGATGACTGATCCGATTTCCGACATGCTCACCCGCATCCGCAACGCCAATGTTGCGATGCACGACGAGGTGTCGATGCCCTCGTCGAAGCAGAAGGTTGCACTCGCCAAGGTCCTCCAGTCGGAGGGCTACATTGCCTCGTTCGCCGAGGCTGAGAACGGCGATCAGCCCGGAAAGACGCTGACCATCGAGATGAAGTACAGCCCGGAACGGGCTCGGGTCATCTCCGGTCTCAAGCGTGTGTCCAAGCCCGGCCTGCGCATCTACCGTCAGCGCAACGAGATCCCGCGCGTGCAGGGCGGTCTCGGTGTGGCGGTCGTGTCGACCAACAAGGGCCTCATGTCCGACCGCGAAGCACGGAAGAACCGCATGGGCGGGGAAATCCTGTGCTTCGTCTGGTGAGGAGCGAACCATGTCGCGAGTAGGCAACGCACCCATCACCATCCCGAGCGGCGTCGAGGTCTCGATTTCCGGCTCCTCGATCTCGGTCAAGGGTTCCAAGGGCACGCTCGAGCGCGAGCTTCCGGGTGGGATCACCGTCCGCGAAGAGGACAGCACGCTGTTCGTGGAGCGTCCCGACGAATCCGGCGAATCGAAGGCATTCCACGGCCTGTCGCGTTCACTGATCCACAACATGATCGTTGGCGTCAGCGAAGGGTTCACCAAGGAACTCCAGATCCAGGGTGTCGGCTATCGAGCCACCGCCAAGGGCAGCAACGCGCTCGAGTTGGCGCTCGGTTTCAGCCACCCGGTCAACATCACCGCACCGGAGGGCATCGAATTCGAGGTGCCGCAGCAGACCCAGATTTTCGTGAAGGGAATCGACAAGCAGTTGGTCGGCCAGGTCGCAGCTGATATTCGCAAGTGGCGCAAGCCCGAGCCGTACAAGGGCAAGGGAATCCGGTACGCCGGCGAGCGCGTCATTCGCAAGGCCGGAAAGGCGGCGAAGTAATGCCCGATATGGCAAAGAAGCGTCGTGATGCTCGCATCCGTCGCCACAACCGGGTCCGCAAGACCATGCGCGGTACGGCGACACGTCCCCGCGTCGCAGTGTTCCGTTCCAACAAACACATTTCGGCGCAGGTCATCGACGACATCGCCGGTGTGACGATCGCTGCGGTGTCGACCACCGAGTCGGCACTTCGCAGCGCGATCAACAGCAACATCGAGGCTGCGTCCAAGGCTGGCGCGCTCCTGGCCGAACGGGCCAGAGCTGCCGGCATCGAGGAGGTCGTGTTCGACCGAGGTGGCTTTCGCTATCACGGTCGGGTTGCGGCGCTCGCCGACGCAGCCCGCGAGGGAGGACTGAGGTTCTGATGGCTTTCGAACGCAAAAACGAGCGCGACAATCCGCGCGACGGCGGTGAGGGACTCCGAGAGTCTCGCGTCATCAACATCAATCGTGTGGCAAAGGTCGTCAAGGGTGGCCGTCGCTTCTCCTTCACTGCGCTCGTGGTGATCGGTGACGGCGCCGGTCAGGTCGGACTCGGCTACGGCAAGGCAAAGGAAGTGCCCCTGGCCATCCAGAAGGGCACTGAAGAAGCACGACGCAACCTGTTCACCGTGCCGATGGCTGGGACCACGATCGTGCACGAGACGATCGGACAGCTCGGCGCCGGACGCGTCATGCTCAAACCGGCTGCGCCCGGTACCGGCGTGATTGCCGGTGGTGCCGCTCGGGCCATCCTCGAGGAGGCCGGCGTGGCCGACGTGCTCTGCAAGTCACTCGGATCGCCGAACCACATCAACGTTGCCCGAGCAACCATCAACGGCCTGCAGTCGCAGCGTCGGCCCGACGAGATCGCGAAGCTGCGCGGACTCGAGCCTGACGAGTTTCTGCCCAGTGCGCTCTGGCAGGCCTACCAGGAGAGCGAGCGCGGCGAGCACAAGCCGAAGCTCGACAAGGAGGACTGATGGCGCTCAAGGTCACTCAGCTCAAGAGCAATATCGGCTGCAAGCCCAAACAGCGAGGCACCCTTCGGGCCCTCGGATTGCGCGGGATCGGCCGAACCAACACGTTGCCTGACCGGCCCGAGATTCGCGGCATGCTCGCCCGGGTCCCACACCTGGTCAGCGTCGAGGAGGTCGACGACTGATGGCGATCAAACTGCACGATCTCGAGCCCGCTGATGGCTCCAACAAGCGGGGAAAGCGCAAGGCGCGCGGTATCGGTGGCAAGGGCGGCAAGACCGCAGGCCGCGGCACGAAGGGCCAGCGGGCTCGCAACACCGTGCGGGTGGGCTTCGAGGGCGGTCAGATGCCGCTGCTCCAGCGGGTTCCCAAGCTGCGAGGCTTCACGAACCCGTTCCGGGTCGAGTACCAGGGCATCAATCTGGACACGATCGCCGAGTCCGGTCTGTCCGAGGTCTCACCCGAGTCGCTGCTGGCCCGTGGCCTCGTGGGCAAGGGCTCGTTGGTCAAGATCCTGGGCCGCGGCGAGCTCACCACCGCAGTCAACGTGAAGGCGCACGCCTTTTCGAAGACCGCCGAAGCTGCCATCACCGCAGCTGGGGGTACCGTCGAGGTCTTGCCCAAGCCGTTCGGGGTTCGTCCGGCGCACGGCAGCTACAGCCAACACACCAACCGATGATCGATCGCCGGCGTTTGCATGCGCCTGCTCGGATCATCTGACTGCTCCGGGAGCGTCACGTGCTGCAACGAGTTCTGAACATCTTCAAGGTCGCCGACCTGCGGGGCAAGATCCTGTTCACCCTCATGATCATCGGCGTCTACCGGTTGGGTGCGTTCGTGCCAGCACCGGGTGTCGACATCGAAGCGGTGCAGCTTTTGCGCGACCAAGCGAACGAAGGCGGCATCCTCGGTTTCGTCCAGTTGTTCTCGGGTGGTGCACTCACCCAGTTGTCGATCTTTGCCCTCGGCATCATGCCGTACATCACCGCCTCGATCATCATGCAGATCTTGGGCGTCGTCATCCCCAAGATCGAGGAATGGCAGCAGCAGGGGGCGGTGGGTCAGCGCAAGATCACGCAATGGACCCGGTATCTCACGATCACGATCGCCGTCGTGCAGTCGACGTCGTTCGCCTTCCTGTTCAACGGCGGCGGGCTCGTCGGTGGTGAACTTCGACTCATCCAAAACTTCGGTGCGTGGAGCGTGTTCGTGGTGGTGCTGACCCTCACCACCGGCACGGCGTTGCTCATGTGGATGGGCGAACTGATCACGCAGCGCGGCATCGGGAACGGCATGTCGCTGCTGATCTTCACCTCGGTCGTCTCGACACTGCCGGCCCAGGGATCGCTCGTGCAGGCCGAGAACGGCACGCTTGCGCTCGTCATTCTGATCGCCGTGGCGGTCCTCCTGCTCGTCGGCATCGTGTTCGTCGAGCAAGGTCAGCGTCGCATTCCGGTGCAATTCGCCAAACGGGTGGTCGGGCGTCGCATGTACGGCGGCCAGTCGACCTACATCCCGCTGAAAGTCAACCAGTCGGGCGTGATTCCGATCATTTTCGCCAGCTCGGTGCTCTACCTCCCGAACCTGATTGCAGTGGCCCTGCCGGACGGCGGCATCGGTGGATCGATCCAGCGATGGGTCGACAACCACTTGGCCAACCCGACGTCACCGGTGTACCTGACGATCTTCGGTCTGATGATTGTTGGGTTCGCCTACTTCTACACTGCGATCCAATTCGACCCGGCGAAGCAGGCCGACACGATCCGCAAGCAGGGTGGCTTCATCCCCGGTATCCGTCCCGGGCAGCAAACCGAGGCGTATCTCGCCCGCATCCTTTCCCGGATCACGTTCCCGGGAGCGATGTTCATCGCCGCAGTGGCCCTCGTGCCGTCGATTCTCATTGCGGTCACGATCGGCACCGACTCGCAGTCTGGTGCCGGTGCCGGTGCCGGTGGCTTTGCGTTCGGCGGTATCTCGCTCCTGATCGCCGCCGGCGTGGCACTCGAAACCATGAAGCAGATCGACAGCCAGTTGATGATGCGCAACTACGAGGGTTTCCTCAAGTGACAGTGCTCCGCATGGTCATCCTTGGCCGTCAAGGATCAGGAAAAGGAACGCAATCGGCGCGAATTGCCGGCCGCTACGGCTGTGTGCACCTCTCGACCGGTGATGTGTTGCGTGCTGCGGTGGCAGAGGGAACCGGACTGGGGCAACAGGCTGCCGGCATCATGAACTCGGGTGGGCTCGTCGGGGACGACATCATGATCCCGCTCGTTCAGGAGCGCATCGGCAAAGACGATGTCGTCACCGGTGGCGTGCTCCTCGACGGCTTCCCCCGCACCGCCGATCAGGCCAACGGACTCGAAGCCATGTTGGCAGAGCTCGGTCAGGCCCTCACCGTGGCGATCAACCTCGAGGTCCCCGTCGAGGAGGTCACCCAGCGAATGATGGCTCGGGGCCGCGAAGACGACACCGAAGAAGCCATCACTCGCCGTCTCGGTCTCTACGACCAGGAGACAGCGCCGCTCCTCGACTGGTTCGACGAACGGGGCCTGCTGGCCACGGTCGACGGACTCGGCGAGGAAGACGACGTCTTTGCTCGCCTCGAGGAGGTCATCTCGTCTCGTCTGGCATAAGCCAGCAGGGTTGGTCGACATCGCGAACTCCGGTAGCGTTGTCGTTTGGCCTAAGACGAAAATCACCCCGCGGTTCCACCCCGGAATCGCATGTTTCCAGGAGGAAACGCTCTGCCAAAGCCCAAGGAAGACGCAATTGTCCTCGAGGGGACCGTTTCCGAGTCACTCCCGAACGCAATGTTTCGGGTGGAACTCGAGAACGGTCATGAGGTGCTCGCGCACATCAGCGGAAAAATGCGCATGCATTACATCCGTATCCTTCCCGGTGATCGCGTCCAGGTGGAGCTCACCCCCTACGACCTCCAGCGAGGTCGTATCACCTACCGCTACAAGTAGTTCTCCCATCATGAAGGTTCGACCCAGCGTCAAGAAGATCTGTGACAAGTGCAAGGTGATTCGTCGCCATGGACGCGTCATGGTCATCTGCGAAAACCCGCGTCACAAGCAGAGGCAAGGCTGACATGGCACGTATCAGCGGCGTGGACATTCCACGCGAAAAGCAGGTGGGCACCAGCCTCACCTACATCTATGGCGTCGGTCGCAAGACAGCGAGCGACATCTGTGAAGCCACTGGCATCCCGTCCACCACACGGGTCCGTGATCTCACCGAAGACGAGGTGGCCAAGCTGCGCTCGTTCATCGATGCAGAGGTTCGCGTCGAAGGTGACCTGCGGCGCGAGGTGTCGCAGGATATCAAGCGGAAGATGGAGATCGGCTGCTACCAGGGCCTCCGTCATCGCCGTGGACTTCCGGTCCGGGGCCAGCGCACCCACACCAACGCACGTACACGCAAGGGTCCCAAGAAGACCGTTGCCGGCAAGAAGAAGTAAGGAACATGGCAACTCCTTCGGGTCCGCGCCGTCGTCGCGGTAGCAAGAACGTGACGCATGGCGTTGCGCACATCAAGAGTTCGTTTAACAACACGATCATCTCAATCACCGATCAGCGCGGCGACGTGATCGCATGGGCATCGGCGGGCAACGTCGGGTTCAAGGGGTCGCGCAAGTCGACCCCGTATGCGGCGCAGATGGCGGCTGAGCAGGCTGCCCGCCGGGCGATGGAGCACGGTGTGCGGAAGGTCGATGTTCAGGTCAAGGGGCCTGGGTCGGGTCGGGAGACCGCGATCCGTTCGATTCAGCAGGCCGGCATCGAGGTGACCGGCATCAAGGACTGCACGCCGATCCCGCACAATGGCTGCCGTCTCAACAAGCGGCGGAGGGCCTGACATGTCGCGCTACACCGGACCCCGCGCTCGCGTCTCACGCCGGCTCGGTACCAATATCTGGGGAACGAAGGGCGAGACGATTGCGCTCGACAAGCGTCCCTACCCGCCAGGCGAGCACGGTCGTTCCCGTCGCCGTGGCTCGGTCAGCGAGTACCTCCTGCAGCTGCAGGAGAAGCAGAAGGCCCGTTTCAGCTACGGCCTCACCGAACGCCAGTTCCGCAACATTTTCGCCGAGGCCTCTCGTCGTCAGGGTGTTACCGGCGAGAACATGCTGCGTTTCCTCGAGCTTCGCCTCGACAACGTCGTGTACCGCACCGGTTGGGCCGCCACCCGTCCGCAGGCTCGCCAGTTCGTGGGCCACGGCCACATCAACGTCAACGGTCGTCGGGTCAACATCCCGAGCTACCGCGTTCGCAAGGGTGACGTCATCGAACTTCGCCCCGCCGCACGCGACTTCAACGTGGTCCAATGGAACCTCGATGTGCTGGACCGCCAGCCCCCGGCGTGGTTGTCACGCAACGAGCAGTTCGAGACCACCGTCCTCGAGCTGCCCATCCGAGAACAGATCGACATTCCCGTCCGCGAACAGCTCATCGTCGAGCTCTACTCGAAGTAGCAGAGGTACCGATGCTTGTCATCCAGCGTCCAACTGTCGAAGCGATCGACGAAGCCGAGGGAAACCTCCAGCGCTTTGCGATCGGCCCGCTCGAACCCGGCTTCGGGCACACGATCGGCAACTCGCTTCGTCGCACACTTCTTTCGTCGATCCCGGGTGCTGCTGTCACGCAGGTTCGCTTCGACGATGCCCTGCACGAGTTCGACACGATCACGGGGGTTGTGCAAGACGTCACCGACGTCATCCTCAACCTCAAGGACCTCGTGCTGATGGTGCACAGCGACGAGCCCGTCACGCTTCGGCTCGATGCGCGGGGCCCAGCCGATGTCACGGCTGCCGACATCCAGCAACACCCCGACGTGGAAATCCTCAACACCGACCTTGCGATCGCCACGCTCAACGGCAAGGGACGACTCGCCCTTGACCTCACCGTTCAGGTTGGTCGCGGCTACGTCTCGGCTGAAAAGAACAACACCGGTTCTACCATCGGTGTCATCCCGATCGACTCGATCTACTCGCCTGTGCGCCGCGTGAGCTTCCAAGTCGAGACGACTCGTGTCGAGCAGTCGAACGATTTCGACCGCCTCGTGCTCGAGATCGAAACCGACGGCTCGATCAGTCCCCGCGAAGCGTTGGCTTCTGCGGGTGGGACGCTGCGTGCACTGGTCCAACTCGTCGAGGAGATGAGTGACGAACCACAGGGCCTCGAGCTCGGCGAAGCTGTCCAAACCGCCTCGGGTGGTCCCGACATGGAACTTCCCATCGAGGATCTCGAACTGTCGGAGCGTCCCCGCAACTGCCTCAAGCGCGCACAGGTGAACACCGTCGGTGAGTTGCTGCAAAAGAGCGAGGACGACCTTCTGGCGATCACCAACTTTGGCCAAAAGAGCCTCGACGAGGTCATCGAGAAGCTCGACGAGCGTGGCCTTTCGCTCCGGAATCGAGACTGATCATGCCCGCACGTCCCCGCAAAGGTAAGCGCTTCGGCGGCAGCTCCGCCCACCAGAAGGCCATGATGGCCAACCTGGTGGCGTCGCTCATCGCCGCAGAAGGCATCAACACCACCGAAGCCAAGGCAAAGGCCATGCGTCCGATCGCCGAGAAGATGATCACCAAGGCGAAGAAGGGTGGCGTTCACAACCACCGTGAGGTTGTGAAGTTCCTTCGCGATCGCGAGATGGCTACGAAGTTGTTCGACGAGATCGGCCCCCGCTACGAGGACCGCGCCGGCGGGTACACCCGCATCATCAAACTCGATCCCCGCTCGGGCGACAACGCGCCGATGGCGCGTATCGAACTGGTCTGATCGCTGCCAGACGCAGAACGCTGATCGGGATGCCCCCCGACGGAGGGGCGATCTAGCCTGACGGCATGGCTCCTCGAGTCGTCGCTCCGCCGCCTGCCGGGTACACCCGCGTCCGGATGACGGTCGCCTACGACGGGACCCCCTTCCACGGGTTTGCCACGAATCCCGATGTTCGCACGGTCCAAGATGACATCGAGTGCGCACTTGCGACCGCGCTCCGCCAACCGACCCCGACGACGTGTGCAGGACGCACCGACCGCGGTGTCCACGCCCGTGGTCAGGTCGTGAGCTTCGACGTCGATGCCGCGCACTTCGACGCCGAGGCCCTCACGCGGGCACTCAACCGCATGCTCAGCCCCCACATCGCTGTACGCGACGTGGTGGAGGTGGCCTCCGACTTCGACGCTCGTCTCTCGTGCGTCGCTCGCAGCTACCGCTACCACATCATGAATGCACCGACCCCCGACCCGTTGCTGCACAACCGGGCGTGGCATGTCCGAGAGTGGCTCGAGGTCGAACCGATGCAAGTGGCAGCCGATCGGATCCTCGGCGAACACGACTTCACCAGCTTTTCCAAACGCAACAAGTCGAAGGCGAACGAAACCTTCGTTCGCCGGGTGGAGCAGGTCCAGTGGTTCCGCAATGGGGATGCCGTGCATCTCGACATCACTGCGAATGCCTTCACCCATCAGATGGTTCGGAGCCTTGTCGGGATGTTCGTTGCGGTGGGCCGCGGCCGCCGCCCGGCCACCGACATCGATGTCGCTCTCGGTGCTCGTGATCGAGCGGTTGTCCCGACCCCTGCGCCGCCACAGGGACTTGTCCTCATGCAGGCGCGTTATCGCTCATGACCGATGGGAGCGCGCATTTCCCACCTCGGGCGATTGTTGTTCCCTGGCGGTACCCGTAGGCTTGCCCTTCGGTCCTGCCTGCGGTCGCACGGCACCGAGACCGCCACATCGTACGAAGTTTCCGCGGAGGAAGCGTGTCCACCTACACCCCGAAGGCCAGTGAGATCCAGCGTTCCTGGCACGTTGTCGATGCCGAAGGCATGGT
>Ga0255767_1001034_pt1 | contig 25212 bp, 21 predicted proteins | sample 071ome_24_FD_179967 | JGI IMG/M metagenome (GOLD analysis project Ga0255767, IMG submission 179967) | Coastal salt marsh microbial communities from the Groves Creek Marsh, Skidaway Island, Georgia - 071402CT metaG (version 2) | ecosystem: Environmental > Aquatic > Marine > Intertidal zone > Salt...
CGGAACCATTGCCCGAAACCGGCAACGACGATCATCTCGTGACGTGGTCGATGCTGTTGATCGCGTTCGGCGCGCTCAGCGTCCTGTCCGTGCGCCGTACACGCCTCAACTAGGCGTCACGCGGCCGACGCACGACCGGGCTAACCATCCTCAGGGCTGTGTGATTTCTGCACACCGAACCCTTTGATTCCGACGCGAACACCTGACCGCACACCAATCCGCCGCAAGGCCCAAACGTTTCTCCTAAGACCCCGCCACGAGGCGTTAGAGAAATACCGGCGTTCCGTTAGAGAAATACCGGATCGCTTCGCTCGGATCATCGGCGCGGGCGTGGCGACGCTGATCTGCCAAGACGACAACCCCGGCGGAACCGCTCAAGTCCCGACCTAGGTGTGCCTGCTGGTCATCCCGCCGTCGACCACCAACACCGCCCCATTCACGAAACGACTCGCGGGCAACACCAGGTTGAGCACCGCGTGAGCGACCTCCTCCGGTGCGCCGTAGCGACCGAGCGGCACCCTTCGACGCGCGAACCGCGCCCGGTCCTCCTCGGGTATGCCCATCGTCATGCCGGTCTCGATCGGTCCCGGGCACACCGCGTTCGCCGTGATGCCACGTCGCCCGAACTCGACCGCCATCGCTCGCACCAGGCCGATCACCCCCGCCTTCGACGCGTTGTAGGCCGGTACATGCCCGGTTGCGCCCAACGCCTCGGTGGAGGCCGTGCAGACGATCCGCGCCGAGTCCGACCGCTCAAGGTGTGGGAGCGTCGCCCGGGTCAGACGGGCGTAGGCGGTCAGGTTCACATCGACCACCTCAGCCCAGGCCGCATCGAAGTCGTCGGCCTCGGCGCCGAAGTCGACTCTCCTGGTGACACCCGCGTTGTTCACCAGCACATCGACACCACCGAATTCGGCGGCCACACGCCCCGGCAAAGCGTCGACATCCTCACGCGAGCGCATGTCGACGATCCACCCGACCGCCGAACCGGGCCCGTGCGCCTCCACGATCTCGGCGACCACCGCGTCGACCCGCTCGGGTACCACGTCGACCACGGCCACTCGAGCCCCCTCATCAGCGAACAGGTGCGCCACCGCTCGACCGATCCCACTGCCCGCACCGGTGACGATCGCGACCCGACCTCGGATCGAACGGTCCAGAGTGGAGAGCCGCGCGGCGTCGCCCATGTCATGACGCTAGGCGACAGAGCGGAACCGCTCGGCCGGCCGCTCCCCATCACCGGCCATAGGCTCACCTCATGGAGGCGGGTCCCAAGCACGAGGAACTGATGCGGCTCGCCATCGCCGAGGCGCAACGCGCCCTCGACCACGACGACGTTCCCGTCGGCGCCGTGGTGATCCGAGACGGCGACATCATCGCGTCACGGCACAACGAGCGCGAACTCACCGGTGACCCGACCGCCCACGCCGAGGTGCTCGCCCTGCGCGACGCGGCGGCGCGCATCGGTCACTGGCGACTCGACGACTGCACGCTCGTGGTCACCCTCGAACCCTGCGCGATGTGCGCCGGAGCCATCGTGAACGGCCGGGTCGGCCACCTCGTCTACGGCGCATCTGATCCGAAGGCCGGTGCCGCCGGCAGCGTCTTCGACCTCGTCGACTCCGACCGGCTCAACCATCGCACCCCACGGGTCACCGGTGTGCTCGCCGACGACTGCGCGCGCCTGCTCACCGACTTCTTCGCCGCGCGCCGCTGACCACGCCGCTCGCTCAAGTGACAGCGCCGATCCCGTTCCTCATCGGGAACCCTCCCGATAGCCTCCGTCGACGGAAGGATGCCAGAGCGGACGAATGGGACGGCCTCGAAAGCCGTTGAGGTCTTCGGGTCTCCGTGGGTTCGAATCCCACTCCTTCCGCCAGTCAGACCCTGAGGCCCACCTCGGGACGACCCCCGGCGATCAGGCGCACTCGGTGCCGTCGTCCGGCGCGATGCGGTCGACGAGATAGTCGCTCACCAGATCGACGACGCAGTCGTTGACCCCGTAGCCGGTGTGCTGCTCGGCCTCGACCACCACTAGGCGGCCATCCTCCAGGGCGTCAGCCATGGCCTCGGTCGACGACAGCGGCGTCGCCGGATCCCCGGTGGTGCCGATCACCACGATCGGGCCGGCCCCGTCTCCGGTGATGTCGGCCCGCGGGTCTCCCGCCACCGGGAAGAACGTGCAGAAGTACCCCCCGCTCGACCCCTCGGGCACCAGTCGCGGCGCCACCTCACGCAGGACAGCGACGGTTGCGTTCTCCTCCTCGACGGTGCGCCGCTCGTCGGTGTCGGCGCACGAGATGACCTGAAAGGCCTCGAGCTCATTGCCGTAGGTCCCGTCGGGGTAGCGCTGGTAATACGAGTCGTGCAGGTTGAGCAGGCCCGAGCCGTCGCCCGATCGGGCCGACGCGAGCGCGCTCGCCAGACGCGGCCAGTAGGCCTCGGAGTACATGGCCTGGATCACGCCATTGACGGCCACCGCCAGATTCGCCCGCGGTCGCCCGGCGCGCGTCGGCACCGGATCGGCGTCGAGGGAGGCCAGCAGCGCGTCGAACTCGGCGGCCGCGTCCCCTCCGCTGTGGAAGGCGCACGACGAGTCGTTCGAGCACTGATCGAGGAACGTCTGGAGCGAGCTCTCGAAACCCGTCAACTGCTGGATGGATGACTCGACCGAGTCGGCGTCGGGGTCGGAGGCGCCGTCGAGCACCGCGGCCCGCACCGTCTCGGGGAACAGTGTCGCCCAGGTCGCCCCGAGCTCGCTGCCGTAGGAGAAACCGAAGTAGGTGATCCGCTCCTCACCGAGGGCAGCTCGCAGCAGGTTGATGTCACGGGCCGAGTTGTTCGTCCCGACATGGAGCACGATGCTCTCGTTCTCCTCCACGCACCGATCGGCGAACTCCTGCGCCTTGGCGATCAGGTCGCGACGCTCACCCTCGTTGTCGGGGGTGATGTCGACCTCGGCGAAATACGGGTCGTACTCGTCGATGCAATCGACGTGCGGCTCGCTGAGGCCGGTGCCTCGCGGGTCCCAACCGACGATGTCGAAGCAGTCGAGCAGACGCTGGTCGAAGATCTGCTCGGCGTAGAACGCGAAGTCACTGCCGCCGAACCCGGGCCCGCCCGGGTTGATGAGCAACGAGCCGATGCGATGGTCGGGGTCGTCGGCGAGCCGGCGCGCCACGAAGAGTTCCAGTGTCCCAGCCGACGGGTCGTCGTAGTCGATCGGGGCGGCCACACTCGCCGTCTCGGTGAACGGATCCCAGGTCTCCCAGTCGATGTCGCCACCGCGACGATTTCCGTAGCCGTCGGGCCCGCAGGGTCCGTCGGCTGGGGCGATGGCGGTCGTCGGCGCCGACTCCTCGCTCGACGCGCCTCCATCGGCATCGTCGCGGCCGCCGGTGGCGTCCCCGTCGTCGTCGGACATGCCGGGAGTCGGCTCCGACGGCCCGTCGACAGCGGGGTCATCCGCGGGGGCGATCGTCTCGCTGACCACCAGGCTCACGCCGGAGTCAGCGCTGCAGGCGGTGGCCAAGAGCACACCGGCGAGGGCGAGGGCCCGGCGGGTCATGGGGGACGAGGGTACGGCGACGCGTCGGTCTTGGGACGCCACCGGCTCAGTTGGGTCCGCTGCCGGTCGACCTCCGTAGCCTGACGCCATGCGGATGGGTCCCCACCACATGATGCCGAGGGATGTCGAGGCGGTGCGCGACGTCACCCTCGCCGAGGGAACCTCGCGCCGGGTCTGGGCCTTCGCCCGGCCCTACCGGGTGACGATCGCCGTCTTCCTCGCCGCCATCCTCATTGCGGCCCTGCTCGCGCTGGTGCCACCCCTGGTGGTGCGGGCCATCCTCGACGATGCGATCCCCGCCGGTGACCGCGCGCTGATCATGTGGCTCGCCGGCCTCGCCGTGGCCGCAGCCCTCGCCGACGCCGGTCTGCAGATCCTCCAGCGGTGGTGTTCGGCCAGTGTCGGTGAAGGCCTCATCGCCGATCTCCGCATCGCCCTCTACGCGAAGGTGCAGCGACTCCCGGTCGCGTTCTTCACCCGCACGCCGACCGGCGCCATCACCAGCCGCCTCACCAACGACGTCGTCGGCGCGCAGAGCGCTCTCACCAGCACCCTCGGCAGCGTGGTGTCGAACGTGATCGTGCTGATCACGACGCTCGTCACCATGCTCGCCCTGGAGTGGCGTCTCACCGTGCTGTCGCTCGTGGTGCTGCCGTTGTTCATCGTGCCGGCCAAGCGCGTCGGCCGACGACTGCAGGGGATCTCGCGCCAGCAGATGGCGCACAACGCGACGATGAACACGCAGATGACCGAACGGTTCAACGTGTCCGGCGCCCTGCTCGTGAAGCTCTTCGGCGATGAGCGCCGCGAGCTCGACACCTTCTCCACTCAGGCCGATGCCGTTCGATCGGCCGGAGTGCGGGCAGCCATGCTCGGCCGGGTCTTTTTCGTTGCCCTCGGTCTGGTGGCGGCCGTCGGCACCGCCGCCATCTACGGCCTCGGCGCCCTGCTCGTGGTCGACGGCGACATCACCTCGGGCACCCTGGTTGCCCTGGCCGCCCTCGTCACCCGCGTCTATCAACCCCTCACCGGCCTGACGAACGCCCGGGTCGACCTCATGACCTCGATGGTGTCCTTCGAGCGGGTCTTCGAGGTACTCGACGCCCCCGAGCCGATCACCGACCGCCCCGGCGCCATCGACCTGGTCGACTGCTCGGGAAGCGTCACCTTCGACTCGGTCCTCTTCCGGTATCCGGCGGCGGCCGCCTCCGCCGTGGCCACCATGGAGCAGCAGGCCATACCCGGCGCCGATCCCGACCGCGACGTCCTCACCGGTCTCTCACTCGACATCGCTCCCGGCGAGACCGTGGCGATCGTCGGCGCCTCCGGGGCCGGAAAGTCGACCATGGTGTCGCTCATCCCGCGGCTCTACGACGTGACCGACGGGGTGGTGCGCGTCGACGGCAGCGATGTGCGCGACCTCACCCTCACCTCGCTGCGGGCCGCCATCGGCGTAGTCGCCCAGGACCCACACCTCTTCCACACCTCCATCGCCGACAACCTGCGGTTCGCCCGCCCGTCAGCAACCGACGACGACCTCGTCGAGGCCTGCCGCGCCGCCCGCATCCACGACACCATCGCCGCCCTGCCCGACGGATACGACACGGTGGTCGGTGAGCGCGGCTACCGGCTGAGCGGCGGCGAGAAGCAGCGGCTCGCCATCGCGCGACTGCTGCTCAAGGATCCGGCGATCATGATCCTCGACGAGGCCACCAGTCACCTCGACAACGACAACGAGGCCCACGTGCAGGCCGCCCTCGACGCCGCCCTGCACGGCCGGACCGCGATCGTGATCGCCCACCGCCTCACCACGGTCCGCTCCGCCGATCGCATCGCGGTGCTCGACGACGGTCGCATCGTCGAGATCGGCACCCACGACGAGTTGGCCGCCGCCGACGGTGTCTACGCCGCGCAGCTCCGCGCCGGCGAACTGCTCAGTCAGCCGGACTGAGGCTGTAGCCGACCTGGCAGAACCCGTGGTTGCAGTAACCGCGGGGGTTCTTGTGCAGGTAGCCCTGGTGGTAGTCCTCAGCAAAGTAGAACACGCCGTCCCCGGCCTCGGAGCCGGAGCAGATCTGCGTGGTGATCGCCCCGTAGCCGGCGGCATCGAGGGCGCGCCCGTATCGCTCGGCGGAGGCAAGCGCCGCCTCGAGTTGGGCCGGGGTGCTCGCGAAGATCGCCGACCGGTACTGGGTGCCGATGTCGTTGCCCTGCCGGTTGAGGGTGGTCGGATCGTGGTTCTCCCAGAAGGCTCCGAGCAGCGTCTCGATGTCCACGGCACTCGGGTCGTAGACGACCTGCACCGTCTCGGTGTGCCCGGTCAGCGAGGTGCAGGTCTCCTCATAGGTCGGGTTGCGCGTCCATCCGCCCATGTACCCGACCGCGGTGGAGTGCACCCCGGGGGTCTGCCAGTAGATGCGCTCCGCGCCCCAGAAGCAGCCCATCGCGACATGGATGACCTCGTGGCCCTCGGGCCACGGGCCGACGAGCGGGGTGCCGAGCACCACATGGGTGGGATCGAAGGCGAGTGCCTCGTCCCGCCCGGGGAGCGCCTCGGCTTCGGTCACCATCTCGGTCTTGCGTCGTGAGAACACGCACTTACCCTAGGGCCGCCCCGGGCGGCGGTCGATCTGAGCCCGACTCCGGGTCGCGGGCGGTTGTGGACGGGCCCGCGCGCTGGCAGGGTTGCGCCCCGTGAGCGACGCCCCCTCCCCCGTTGCGATGCCCGATGGCGTGTCGATCCGCTCGATGTCCGTGAGCGATCTCGGCTGGGCGCACGTCCTCAACGAGGCGAACGTGCCGGCGGTCGGCACCGAGACCTCGGACGAGTTCGCCCACCTGCTCGATGTCGCCTCGGTCGCCCTGGTCGCTGAGTGCGAGGGCGCTCCGGCCGGCTTCTGCATCGTCATGTCGGCTGGGGCCGACTACGGCAGCGTGAACTACCTCTGGTTCTCAGCCCGCTTCGACGAGTTCCTCTACCTCGATCGGGTCGCCATCGATGAGCGGCACCGTCGTCGCGGGGTGGGTCGAGCCCTCTACGCCGAGGTGGAGCGACTGGGGCTCGTGGTCCGTCCCGATGCCACCGAGTTCTGCCTCGAGGTGAACATCGAGCCGCGCAACGACGCCTCCCTCGACTTCCACTCGGCGCTCGGGTTCCGAGAGGTCGGACAGCAGTCGACCCCGTACGGCACGCGGGTCTCGCTCATGTCGCGGTCGCTCCTCGCCGGCTGACATCTCGCCGGTCGTCGCTGCGGCGCGACCGCCCGCACGGTCACCCGCGCGGTCGTCTGCACGCCTTCAGCGACGGTCCGGCAGGAACCGGTAGTGCCCGCGGATCGACTCGAGTCGTTCGCTCGACACTTCAGCGCTGATGGTCCGCTCCCTGTCACCGGCTTCAGCGAGCACCTCGCCGAACGGGTCGATGATGAGTGAGTCGCCGCAGTGCTCGAGCCCGGTGCCGTCGGCTCCGACGCGGTTCACGCCCATGACGTAGGCCTGGTTCTCGATGGCCCGCGCCCGGAGCAGGGTCATCCAGTGCTCGCGGCGTTTCGCCGGCCAGTTCGCGGGCACGAGGAACAGATCGGTGTCGTTCGCCAACTGCCAGAACTCGTCCGCGAAACGGAGGTCGTAGCAGACGAACATCGACACCCGGAGACCCGCCATCTCGACGGTGACGAGATCGGTGCCGGCGCGCACGTGGTGCTGCTCACCGGAGTGGGTGAAGGGATGCACCTTCCGGTAGCGGTGCACGGTGCCGTCGGGCCCGGCTAGCACGAACGAGTTCGAGGGTCGCGCGTCATCGGCGTCGTTGTCGGCGCGCACCTCCGGGCAGGTGCCACCCACCCAGATGCCGTGGAGGGCGGCCTGCTCGGTGAGGAACGTCGCCGATGGTCCGTCCTCGGGTTCGGTCTCGAATCCGGGCACATGGAAACCGAAGCCGGTCGAGAAGGTCTCGGTGAGGAGCGCGAGCCCCGCTCCGGCCTCCGCGGCTTCGGCGATGCGCGGGGCGAGTCGGGCGAAGTTGGCCTCCCGGTCACCCCAGACGATGTCGTGCTGGATACCCGCGACAGTGATCGCGGCGGACCGCTCGCTCATGCGAGCACCTCCTTGAGTCGGCCGAGCCGCTCGACGGCCTCGTCGATCACCTCGGGGCGTTTGCAGCAAGCAAAGCGGACCAGGTTCCGTCCTCGGGCTGGGTCGACGTAGAAGACCTCGTTCGGCACGGCGACCACGCCGATCAGGTGCGGCAGCTGCTCGCAGAGCGCCATGCCGTCACCGTCGGGGCGCACCGGGGTGATGTCGACGGTCGTGAAGTAGGTGGCCTCGCTCGGGTAGACGGTGAACCCGGCCTCCCCGAGCCCGAGGGCCAGGGCGTCACGAGCGTTCTGCAGACCTCCGGCGAGATCGGCGAAGTAGTCGTCTCCGAGGCGCAGCCCGACTGCGATCGCCGGTTGGAAGGGCGCCCCGTTCACATACGTCAGGAACTGCTTGGCCTTCATGGCTGCCCGCACCAACGGCTGCGGACCGCAGATCCAGCCGACCTTCCATCCGGTGGTGCTGAACGTCTTGCCACCGCTTGAGATGGTCAGCGTGCGTTCCCACATCCCCGGCAGGTTCGCCATCGGGATGTGCTCGCGACCGTCGAAGACGAGGTGCTCGTAGACCTCGTCGGTCACCACCAGCAGGTCGTGCTCGAGTGCGACCTCGGCGATGGTGAGCATCTCGGCGCGGGTGAACACCTTCCCGGTCGGGTTGTGCGGGGTGTTCACCAGGATGAGCCGCGTGCGAGGGGTGACCGCCGAACGCAGACGTTCCTCATCGAAGGTGTACCCGTCCACCCCGGGCTGGAGGGTGATCGGCACGACGGTCGCGCCGGCGAGCGCGATGCACGCCTGATACGAGTCGAACATCGGCTCGAACACGATGACCTCGTCGCCGTCCTCGAGGATGCCGAGGAGCGACCCGGCGAGTGCCTCGGTGGCTCCGGCGGTGATGAGCACCTCGGTGTCGGGGTCGACGGTCATCCCCCAGAACCGCTGTTGGTGCTCAGCGATGGCCTGACGGAGCTCGGCGACGCCGAGCACTGGTGGATACTGGTTCTGACCGGAGCGGATCGCCGCGATGGCGGCGTCGAGCACCTCGGGCGGTCCGTCGGTGTCGGGGAATCCCTGGCCGAGGTTGATGCCCCCGGTCTCGGCGGCGAGCGCGGACATGCGCGCGAAGATCGTGGTGCCGAACGCGGCGAGGCGTGAGGTGGTCGGATCGCGCACGAGCCGAGCGTAGAGGGCGTCGCTCTCGCCGACGGCGAGGGTCGCGTCTGCGTCCACATCTCGGGTCAGGCCCACGTGATCGTCGACGTCATCGGATGGTTCGACGCCGGCTCCGACCTCGTCACCCGGTCACCGCTGCGGGTGCTCGACACCCGCGACGCGTCGCCGGTGAGCGACGGCGGTGATCTGTGGCTCTGCATGGCGGGCGTCGGAGGTGTTCCCGAGGGGGTGCGGGCGGTGGCGCTGAACCTCACCGCCACCTCAACCTCCGGTGTCGGCGGTTACGTCACGGTCTTCCCGTGCGGACCGCGTCCGGTGACCTCGAGCCTCAACTTCTCGACGGTGCCGACCGTGGCCAACGCGGTGATCACGCCTGTGTCAGCCGATGGCATGGTCTGCTTCCACGTGGTCGGCGAGGCGCATCTCATCGCCGATGTGTCGGGGTGGATGCGCTGAACCTCAGGGGAACCGGAGGATCGCGCTCGCCAGCGTGTAGTCGCGATCACCCAACTCGTTGGGCGCGAAAGCCATGACGATTAGCCAGTCACCATCCTCGTTCTGCACACCCGTCGGGTCCAGATACGACATGTCGAGCGGGGAGATCGGCATCGGGTCGATCGTCCATTCGATCCCGTCGGGCGAGCTACCCACGTAGATCGCCTGCGGCTCGGCCGGCAGGGTCTCCGGTGAGGTCGACATCACGGCCAACCAGTCGCCGTCCACCGCTTGGAGCACCTCGAAGTCGACGTACCCACCGGTGGTGCGGAACCCCTCATCGCGCACGAACTCGGTGCCGGTGCCGTCGGTCGACGTGGCGCTCACCAGTCGTTCGCTCGCCTGCCCATTTCCGGCCTCCACCCAATAGAGGCGCACCAGACCCTCGGGGGTGACCACCGAGTCGGGCACTCCCCAGGCCAACATCCCCTCGCTCGCGAAGCCGAGCGAAACCCGATTGCTGATGGTGAGACCGTCCTCGGAGATGAGACCGGTGTGGATCACCTTGTCCTGGACATCGGGGTCGAACTCGACGAAGTAGACGCGCCGCTCACCGGCGGGGGTGTCAACGATGGTCACGTCGGCTGCCCGCTGGATCGCGCCCTGCCGCTCGCAGACCAGATCGGCGGAGCAGAGGTCGACGGCGTTGCCGCCGGCTTCCATCGATGCGTAGAAGAGTCGGAGCGAGCCGTCGTCGAGCCGCTCCATGTGCGGGCTGACCCCGGAGACCCCGAGGTCGGTGATCGCGTCAAGGGAGGCGCGGGGGGCCTCGGTCGTGGTCGGTGCCGGCTCGGGTTCGGGCTCGGGTTCCGGTTCAGGGGCAGGTTCTGGCGCGGGCTCCGGTTCGGGTTCCGGCTCTGGTTCGGGGGCGGGCTCGGGCTCAGGCTCCGGCGCCTCGGGAGCAGCCTCCGGCGCGGGTTCAGGAGCCGGGTCGCTTGACGAGCAGGCCGCGAGGAGCAGCCCGGAGATGACGAATGGAACGAGTACACGACGCATGTCGCCAATCATGACAGATCATCCATTTAGATCGAAGACCACGGAGGCCGGGTTCCAGACCGACCTCGGAGTCGACGAAACCCACGACCCGTCGAAACCGAACAGGCCGCTCCGAGGAGCGACCCGTCGAGCGCGCCCGTAGGGATTCGAACCCCAAACCTTCTGATCCGTAGTCAGATGCTCTATCCGTTGAGCTACGGGCGCTTTCCGACAGGAGTGTAGGCGTGTCGGGGGCCAACGGCACCCGGTCGTCATGTGCGCGACCCCACCTCGGTTAGGGTCGCGCGTATGCAGATGGTCACCTATTGGAAACGCGCAGTCCTTGAGAACTACGCCAACTTCTCCGGTCGGGCAACGCGCCCGGAGTACTGGTGGTTCTTCCTCGCCAACCTGATCTTGTCGGTGGTTCTCGGCTTCCTCCCGTTCATCGGCAACATCTACAGCCTGGCGGTGATCGTTCCGGGCATCGCCGCCGCGATGCGACGTCTGCACGACACCGGCCGCTCAGGGTGGTGGCTGTTGCTGGTCCTGATCCCCATCGTCGGATGGATCATCGTGATCGTCTGGCTGGCCACTCCCGGGAATCCGGAGGCCAATGAGCACGGTGCTCCACCGGCCGCCGTGCAGGGCGCCGGCGATTCCCTTCCTCCGCCTCCCCCGCCTCCGACCTGAGGCGCCGCTACCGCTGCCCCCGCAGGGCCGACGAGCGTCCGGTTGGCCGCTCGTGACTCAGAGTTGCCAGGGGCCCCAGCCGCCGGCCCGCTGATAGAGCGCGTAGGCGGCGCGGGCGTTGGTGCGCGCGTCGAACAACTGGTTGCGATCGGTCACGCCGATCCCGGCCAGCCATCCGCGGTGCACGTTCCAGTAGATCTGGAACAACCCGAGGCAGCAGTAGTTCTCGGCGGTCGCGATGTACCGGCTCTCACGCCAGGCGATGCGAAGCGCTTCCTCCTCGAGGTCGTCCGGCCAGATCTCTCGGATGATCGCCTCGGCCTCCGACTGGCTGGGTGCCGGTGGCTTGGGTGCCGTCGTGGCTGGAGGCGGACTGGTCGTTGCCGGCGCGGAGATACGTGCCCCGGGCGGCAGGCAGATCTCGTCGCCGGGGTGGATGATGGTCGAGGAGTTCGCGCCGTTCACGGAGAGCAGGGCGCTTGTGGTGACCGAGGCGCGGTCGGCGATCACGCTCCAGGCGTCTCCGGACCGCACCGTGTAGGCATCTCCGCATTGCGGCGCGGACACCGCGGCTGACGACGGGGCGGGCGTGCTCGCGCCGACCGGCAGACAGATCTCGTCGCCGGGACGGATGATCGAGTCGGCGTTGGCGGCGTTGACGTCGAGCAGCGCTCGTGTCGTCACCTCGGCCCGATCGGCGATGAGGCTCCAGGCGTCTCCGGAGCGCACGGTGTACGACGCACCGCAGTCGGGCGTGTCGACCACCGCCTGCGTCTCGTTGCCGCTCACCGTCGAGTCGTCGCCCCCGGGGACGGTGGCGATCGGCAGTGACGTCGGGTCGATGGTCGTGGTGGTGACGACGGTGACGATGGCTGGCGGAAGGTCGGCTTCGGGTTCCGCGACCGCCTCTGCCGGTGCCGGCTCTCCCGCCGGTGCTGCGGCGGCCTCAACGACCGGGCCCACGATGGACTCCCCGGAGTCCCGAGAGGCCCACACGACTGGAACGATGAGGAGTCCGATCAGGATGATCGCGGCGACCCGGGTGACGAACGGGTCGATCGCCCCGAAGCCGAGTCGCTCGGACAGGCTGGCCATGGCGTCGGTGTCGTCGTCGTGGAATCGCGGTTCGGCCGGTTCGGTCTCGACTGGGTTGTCGATCTCGGGCCACTCACCGAGATCTCCCCAGAAGGCGTCCTCGTGGGGGTCGTCGGTGGGGTCGACGGGCGGTGCGGTTCGATCCTCTCCCATCTGACGAGGGGGGAGGCCGTGCTCTCGCCGACGCGGGGTCGGCCGGCGTCCGGAACCGAGCCGCATGGGCCCAGTTTCGCCGTTTCGTCATCATTTCGCAACAATTTGGAGGCGCGGTGGTTCGGCAGTGTGAACCGTTGGTCCCGACGCGCGATCGCGCCCCGGAACGCGATCGTGCCGGACCCGAGGGCCCGGCACGTCGACTGGCGGAGAGGGTGGGATTTGAACCCACGGATCACTTGCATGATCAACGCCTTAGCAGGGCGCCCCATTCGGCCGCTCTGGCACCTCTCCAGCACCGGCGAGTGTACCGGCCATGTCCGGATGGCCATCCGCGCCCACTGACGCCGACCCGACGCACCGGTAGGTTGGTGGACGGAACGGTGGCAGAGCGGACAAATGCAGCCGCCTTGAAAGCGGCCGGCCCACAAGGCCCGGGGGTTCGAATCCCTCCCGTTCCGCTGCGGCGTCGACCGTCGCCGGTCACACGCCGGTGATGTCGACGCCCATGAGTTCGCTGAACCGTCTGGCGTACTCGGCGTCATCGGCGGTGGCGCCGAGGGCGAACCAGTCCGCTGCGCTCATCGCATCGCGCCCAGCCACCATCTCGGCTGCACCCCAACTCACTTGGTAGCGGAGTTCGGGCTCATCGGTCTCGATCGCGTGCTGGATGATGCGAGCCACCTCTACCGCATCGGTCGCCTGCTGGATGCCCGCCGCGTACATCTGGAACATGCGCTGGTAATGCGCCCCGTAGGCACCGGTGTCATTCGGCGCCTCGATGTTCTTGCCGAAGATCGCCGACTTGGTCACGCCCGGCTCGACGATCGCCACCCTGATGCCGAAGGCCGCCAGCTCGAGTGCCATCTCCTCGCTCACTCCCTCGAGTGCCCACTTCGATGCCACGTAGGGCGCCTGCGCCATCGCTCCGAAACGGCCGGCGACCGAGGTGACGTTGACGATCGTTCCCGACCCGCGCTCGCGCATCTGGGGCAGCACGGCCCGCGAACAGCGGATCGCTCCGACCAGGTCGATGTTCATCACATCGAGGAACTGTTCCGATGAGCACTCCTCGACCACACCGTTGCCACCGACCCCGGCGTTGTTCACCAGATGGTCGACCCGCCCGGCGCGCTCCAAGATGTCGGCGAAGCCACGTTCGACCGAGGCGTCGTCGGCGACATCGAGCTCGGCCAACTCGATCTCGACCCCCTCCTGGTCCGCTAACGCGAGCAGCTTCTCAGCGCGATCGAGCGCGCGCACTGTGCCGAACACGCGGTGTCCGTTGGCGGCGAGGTGGAGGGCGGTCGCGCGACCGATGCCGGAGTTGGCCCCGGTGACGACGGTGATGGGTGAGGTCATGGGACGAGATTAGGGGAGCCAGCTGTCCGACCGACTGGCCGGGAACATCGCCGCGCACACCGACATGTTTCGATCATATGTTTGATCATCGAACACCTGTCTGATATAGTGCGAGGACCGACCTCCCGCTGCACAGATCCTGGAGCAACGGTGAGCCAAGTTCACACCCCGACATACGCGGCGAACGACGAGGCAAGCGTCGACATCGCACGCCTCGTCTCCGGCCTCCTTGAGCAGTCGCTCGAGCACGCCGATCGCGACACCATCAACGGCACCCTTCATTCGGTCCGTTCAGTGCGCACCTGGCTCGACGCTCTCGAGATCCGAGCCGCTCGTCGCGTGCGCCAACTCCACGACGCGGGCCGAGCCGACTCCCCCGTCACCACCCTCATCGACAACAACGGGTGCTCCGGGCGCGATGCCCGAACCACCCTCGATCGCGAGGGCCTGTGCGCCGACATGCCGCTCTTCGAGGAAGCCCTCGGCGGGGGTTGCGTCGGTGGCGCGCACCTCGATGCCATGACCCGAGCCACCAACGGGCTCTCACCCGATGCCAAGACAGCCTTCGCCTCCCATCAGCAACGACTGCTCGCTCTCGCCTCCCAGATGAGCCCCGATGCCTTCGAGCGTCGCTGCCGTGATCTCGCACGATCCATCCGCGCGCAACTCGATGCCGCGGCCGAGGCCGACCGCATCTCGCGCCAACGGTCGGCATCCAATGTCCGCCAGTGGGTCGACCGCCCCACCGGCATGGGGCACACCCACCTCGAACTCGACCCCGAGCGCCACGCCGCGCTCTGGACGACCATCGAGGCGCACCTCGCCTCGGTTCGTCAGCGCGACGGCAACTCCGGTCGTCCCTTCGGCGAGCTCCAGGTCGAGGCGATCCTCGAACTCGTGTCCAGCGGCGGCTCGTCCGCGACGTCTGGCACGGGTGCCGGCTCCTCCGGACGACGCATCCCCGAGATCGAGGTGCTCATCGACTGGCAGACCCTCGCCGAGGGCGTCCACGACTCCACCGTCTGCGAGACCGTCGACGGCATCCCGCTGCCGGTGCAGACGGTTCAGCGGCTCTGTTGTGAGGCCGACGTCCTGCCGGTCGTCCTGCGTTCCACCGGTGAGGTGCTCCACGTCGGGCGCACCGCCCGCGTCGCGACCCGCGCCCAACGGCGAGCGCTGGCCGCCCTGCATCGAACCTGCGCTCATCCGCACTGCTCAGCCGCTTTCTCCCACTGTCAGATCCACCATGTGGTGCCCTGGGAGCAGGGTGGTCGCACCGACCTCGACAATCTCATCCCCCTGTGCACCAAGCATCACCACCTCGTGCACGAAGGTGGCTGGTTACTCGAACTGCACGACGATCGCACCATCACCCTCACCCGGCCGGATGGCACGCGATCGTTCTCCGGTCGCACCACTGACCGACTAGTCGCGCAGAGTCAGAGCGGTCAGCGAAGCCAGCGAAGTCAACCAGGTCAACGAAGTCACTGAGTCGCGGATCGCGACCCCGCGGGTTCAACCCGAGACGCGACGGCGGATATCCGCCAGCCAGTCATCCGCATTGCGCCAACGCTCATCGGAGTGCGTGCGCGCATCATGCACCTGACCGTCAGCCCGCGGCCATGAGCCGAACCACTTCACCGAACCCTGCTTGGCGTGGAGTGCGCGCATCGCGTCCGCGAGCAGATCATCGGAGACGTGGCCCTCGGCGAGGATGATGAAGCAGTACTCCCCGAGCCCGCCGTCCTTGATGGGGCGCGAGATCAGGTGGGTCAGGTTGATTCGCCGTGCGGCGAACTCCTGGAGGATCGAGATCAGCGACCCCGGCTCGTCCGCCCGCTGGAAGACGACCAACCCAGTCCGATCATGACCGGAGGCCTCCGGGGCGCCGTCACGACTCACCAGCACGAAACGGGTCTGATTGCCCTCCTCGTCCTCGATGTCCTCGGCCAGCACCTCGAGGCCGTAGAGGTCGGCCGCCACCCGAGGGGCGATCGCTGCGAAGCCGGGGCGCGGGTCGTCGGCGATCAACTTGGCGGCACCGGCGGTCGACGGCGCGGCCCGCATGGTGACCTCCGGCAGATGCTCTCGGAGATACCGATGACACTGCGCGGTCGCCACCGGGATCGACAACACATCGGTCAGCGAGTCGAGTGTCGTGCCGGGCGTGGCAGCGAGACACAGGTGGATGTCGAGCACGACCTCTCGAATGACCACGAGTTCGTGATCGAACGCGAGCGCGTCGAGGGTGAAGTTGACCATGCCCTCGATGGAGTTCTCGATCGGAACGAAGCCGTAGTCGACGGTGCCGGCGCTGACCGCGTCCAGCACGTCGGGCACCGTCCGCATCGGAGTCAGTTCCCCGCCACCGACATCAGCCTGCGACCGGAGAGCCTGCTCGGTGAACGTCCCGAACGGCCCGAGGAACGCGACCGACGGAGTGTCGGGTCGTTCTTGCGGTGTCTGGTCGTTCTTCACGGCACGCAGGCTACGGGCGCCTCACGGCGTGTTCACATGTTCTCGCCCGTGGTCACCCGTTGTCGACCATGGTGACACGAGGTCGTCTGTGGTTACCCGTGGTCGTCTGTGGTTACCGGCGGCCGCACGTGGTCGTCCGTGGTCACACGTGGTCCCCCAGTGTCTGACCCGCCACGTCCCGTGGCACGATGTGTCACGTGACCTTCGACCCCGACGGCCTGCGTGACCTGTTGTCCGGCGTTCGCGACGGCACCGTCTCACCGGACCTGGCCGTCGAACGTCTCAGCCGGCTGCCCTTCGCCGAGGTCGGTGAAGCCCTCGTTGACCATCATCGGGCACTTCGGCAGGGCATGCCCGAGGCCGTCTACGCCCCCGGCAAGTCGCCTGAGCAGTGCGTCGACATTGTCGGTGAACTGCTTCGCCACAGCGATGGGCCGGTGCTGCTCACCCGCGCGACCGACACTCAGGCCAAGGCGGTGATCGCCGCCCACGTCGACGACTACGGCGAGCCACGCTCGGTGACGACCCGTCGGACTGCCGGGACGATTGCCGACCGCGACCTCGAGAGCGTTGCCGGCACGGGCAGCCACTCCAGCACCAGCTCCAGCAACAGTTCCGGCAACATCCCCAACGAGTTCATGCTCCAGTCGCTGTTGTGGCGTCAGCCGGAGCCGGGTTCACATCCTCGGGCTGATGCGCGGGTGCTCGTTGTCACCGCCGGCACCGCGGACACCGCGGTCGCCGATGAGGCCGACCTCACCCTCGCCGCCCATGGCATCACCGCCGACCGGCTCCACGATGTCGGCGTCGCGGGGCTGCACCGGCTACTCGGACATCTCGATCGGGTCACCTCGGCCGACGCGATCATCGTCGCGGCCGGCATGGAGGGCGCGCTCGCCAGCGTCGTCGGTGGACTCACGGCCGCGCCCGTCGTCGCGATTCCCACCTCGGTCGGCTACGGCTCCGGCCTCGACGGGGTGACCGCCCTGCTCGCGATGCACGCTTCGTGCGCCAGCGGTGTCACCGTGGTCGGAGTCGACAATGGCTTCGGCGCCGCGGTCGCCGTCGTCCGGATGCTGACGCTGAGCTGATGCTGAATCTGGACCGATGAGCGAGATGCGAGTACAGCCGTGACCAGCACCGTGTGGTTCCAGTGCTCCGCCGGGGTGGCAGGCGACATGTTGCTCGCGTCACTGGTCGATGCCGCCCGGGGCTCGCGCAACAGCAGCGAGATCAACAACATCGAGATAGCCGTACTCGACGCGGTCGGCGCGCTACACGACGGTGAGCGAGCGCTGTCCGGGGTGAGCCTGACCTTCGAGCCGACCCAGCGCTGCGGTGTGCACAGCACCTGGATGAACGTCGTGGTGAGCAACCACGAGCACGGGCGCGACCACCGTCACGACCACGATCACGATCACGAGCACAACCACGACCACAACCACCGCCCCGATATGCACCGGCCGGCGCGCGATGTGCTCGCCATGATCCGGGCAGCTGACCTGCCCGCGACCGTCATCGAGTGGGCCAGCGCCGTCTACTCGCGTCTCGCCGAGATCGAGGGCGCCATCCACGGGATCGACCCATCCGAGGTCGAACTCCACGAGGTCGGCGCCGACGACTCGATTGTCGATGTGGTCGGGGTCTGCGCCGCGCTCTACGCCCTCGGTGTCACCCGTGTGTGCCACGGCCCGATCGCGGTCGGCCACGGCACCGTCGAGACGCGTCATGGCACGCTAGCCAACCCGGTGCCGGCGGTCAGCGAACTGCTGGCCGCATCGCGCAGCCCTGTCGTCGGGATCGACACGACCATGGAGTTGTCCACGCCGACGGGGGTCGCCCTAGTCACGGTGCTCGCCGAGATCACCGGTGGTGGCGCCGGGCCGATGCCGGACATGACAGTGACGGCATCCGGTTTCGGCGCCGGTACGGCCGACACCCCGGGCCGCCCGAACGTCGTGCAGGCCGTGCTCGGCCAGGAACTCCCCGGTGATCGCGCCCAGTCAGGGAGCCGAACCGGTCGCGAGGCGGTCATCGTCGAGACGAACGTCGACGACGTCACTCCCGAGGTGCTGGCATTTACTGTCGAGCGCCTGCTCGAGGCCGGTGCCCACGACGCGTGGATCACGCCCATCGTCATGAAGAAGGGGCGCCCGGGTCACACCGTCCACGCGCTGTGCGACGAGTCAGTCCGCGCGCGGGTCGCCGAGGTACTGGTCACTGAGACGGGAACCCTCGGCCTTCGCGCCCACCGTGTCGAGCGGTGGCCACAGGAACGCGACGAGATCACGGTGACGATCGAGATCGACGGCGCGGAGCACGGCCTGAGCGCGAAGTTGCTCAGAAGTGGGTCCGATCCGGATGGTGATGTGCTCCGCGTCGACGTTGAGTTCGACGATGCCGCCCGAATCGCACGAGCGACCGATCGACCGGTTCGCGAGATTCTCGGGATGGCCGAACTCGCGGCGCGAACGTAGTGAGGCCACCCCAGGGCGTGCTGCGGAATTTCGACCTCGGTGGCGCGGTCCGACAATTGCTACGTTCTGGGGAACTGACTAGGCATCCGAGAGCCGAATACGCGCTCTCGGCACGCCACTTCTCGACAGGAGCCAGCACATGAGCACTGCCGCACTCGCACCCCGAACCCTCGCCGACCTACTGCCGGCACCGACCGTCGCCTCGCAGCGCATCACCCGCGACGCCGCGCTCATCGGCGGGTTCGCCGCGCTGACCGCGGTCCTCGCCCAGGTCAAGTTCTCCCTCGGGTTCACACCGGTGCCGATCACCGGTCAGACCCTCGCCACCCTGCTGGCCGGCACCGTGCTCGGATGGAAGCGCGGAGCCGCCAGCCAGTTCGTCTACTGGGTGGCCGGCATCTTCATGCCGTTCGCCTGGTACGCCAACGATGAGACCGGGTCGAGCATCTCCGCCGGGTGGAACTACGCCATCGGCACCACCGCCGGATACATGGTCGGGTTCGTGCTGGCCGCCGCCCTCGTCGGCGCCCTCGCCGAACGTGGGCAGGACCGCGATCTCATGACCTCGGTGCCCGCCATGCTCGCCGGCACCGCCGTGATCTACACCTGCGGCGTCGGTTGGCTCGCCATCAAACTCGACATCCCGGTCGCCACCGGAGAGACGAACGCCATCGGCCTCGGGCTCGTCCCGTTCCTGATCGGCGACGCGATCAAGCTGATCATCGCCGGCGCGGCGGCACCCGCCGTGTGGCGTCTCCTCAAGCGGAGCTGATCGGCGCAGACCCCGCCGAACCGTTTTGGGGGAGGCATCGCTCCCCGTAGTTTCTTGGTCATGCTTCCGCTGAGGATTCGGAGCAACATCGCGGCGCTCGCGCCGACCGCCGGTGTCAGCCTTCTCTTCCTCGCCTTGCTCTGGCCGTTCGCTCGACTCGACTTCGATCGGCACCACGACGGCTACATGCTGAACGTGGCCATCGCTCATCACGAGGGACTTGACCTACACAGCCAGGTCGCATCCCAGTACGGCCCTCTCACACACTGGACGCAGGCGCTGTTCGTTCATCTGCCTGTCGCCCCGGCCTTCGCCCTCCGAATCTGGACCGTCGTCATCCTCGCGTTGACCGCAGGCTTCATCGCCGACATCGGAAGAGTGGCGCCCAAGGGTTGGCGTATCACCCCGACGGCATCCCGACTCGCCGGGCTGATCTGGATCCTGATGTGTGACCTGTGGATCGGTATCTCGATGTACCCATGGTCGTCCGTCCTTGCGAGCTTCCTGCTGATCATCGCCCTTCATCGTTGGGTGAGTGCGGAACGGGTGAGTGCGGAACAACACGTGTCGACGCCATCGAGCCGACGGGCAAGCGTGGACTACACCATCGTGGGGCTCTGCATCGGCCTGACCCCATTCGCTCGCATCAATGTGGGACTCGCCGCTGTCTGCGGAATCTCGGTATTCCTGCTCATCAGCGCGAGGCTCTCGGCCCCGGCAGTCGACAAGACCCGTGCTGCGGCGCTCGCTCAGCGGCACGTCCTCATCGGGATAACGATCGGTCTCGCGCTTCCAGCCCTCCGACTCCTGTGGACTCGGGCGATCCCCGACTACATCGAGCAGAGCATCCTTCAACCCATCGCTTGGTCACGCTCGAGTGGGTGGAACCCGATCCCCGTCCTGTGGCAGACCTTCAAACAGAACGTCGGCGCCGTCGGCTCGCTGCTCGTCGTCCTGACGCTCCACCTGAGAGCGTCGCGGGGCCACCCGCAACCAACCCGTCGACTCGCGACCGGACTCATCGCGGCCATTGCAGTCGCATGGATCGGGATCGCCCGCGTCACGCACCCCGGAGAGGTGATCGTCAACCCCAGGGTGATCCTGTCCGAGGCAGTCGCGTACCCCTGGGGAAGTTTCACCAATTCATTCCTCCACTTCGGACTGGTCAGCACCGCGGTTGCGGCCGCGGCCATCGCGTGCATGTTCCTGTTCGCCCGCAACTGGCGCGACGCGCTCGGTCGCGAGGCCCACGTGGTCGGCGCAGCGGCAGTACTCGCGGTAGCGGACTTGGTCCAGATCTACCCGACACATGACTCGAGACACATCTGGTGGGGGCTCCCGATTGGGATCTTGCTGTTGATCTGGAGTCTGTCGATCATGCGGAGGAGCACACATCCGAGGAGCGGAGCCGTCGCGTTCCTTCCACTGGCGCCACTCGTCCTGGCCCTCGTGGTGACTGCTGGCGCCGGCTGGATGCAGAACCTCGAGACACAACGGGCGAGCCACCCCTCGGCGGTGTCAAGCGCGGGGTTCAGATCAGCACCCGAGGTTGTCGCCGCGCTTGAAGCCGACCAGCTGCTCGTGCAGCGCGCGCTCGGCACGTCGGAATCGATCCTCTACTACGTCTACGACTATGACCTCGCGACCATGAGCTCCGAGTATCGGGTCGCCGACCGATTCCCCAATCCCCCAGCCTCCCGCCTCGCGACCCGGCTGAGCGATCGCCCTCTGATCGTGTTGGACGATGTCGCGGGGCATTTCAACCCGCATCTCGAGGGAGACGACCTGATCCAGGAGTTCACAAGGGGGACCGATTACTTCTTGGCCACACGCTCACCGACGCGAACCGTTCTCGCCGCTCCACCCTGCATCGGCGGTAACTGCGGCTCGATCAGCTCGGCAGAGGTGTGCATGGCGTGGGGGTCATGCCGACCGAGATCATTCCGGCCCGAGGACATGTCAGCGTCACCTCTGGTGGCGGGCACCCAGATTCGAGAGATCCCCAACGAGGTACTCGTGGCGGGATTCAGTACCAGCGAGCAGCCGGCGAACTGGATGGTCGACCGCCTCGGTGGCCAACCCCTGCTTGTTCCCGAAGCGCGTGACCTCACCGAGCAACCGAATTGGATCATCAGCCAGCGGGCGGTCCTCCGATTCTCATCCTTGCCAGATCAGTCCCCGTTACGACTGACGCTCGTGCTCAGCACCGCGCCGGGCGCGGAAGCAGACGTGAGTGTCCTGACGACCGCCCAGCAGAAGTCGATTCGCGTGACCGACACGAGTCAGACGATCGAGGTCTACCTGGACGCGAACAAGACGCAAGAGGTTGTCCTCCAGTGCCAGGTATTCATGGCGAGGGCCGGCGGTGAGGGTTCATCTCCAGCGTGCGCGAGACTCTCGGCGCTTCGTCTTGATGAGTGACTCGACTTCAATGTGACTCGACTTCAATTTGACTCGATGTCGATATGACTCGAAGTCAATATGACTCGTGTTGACTATGGCTCGTCTTGATGAGTGACTCGTCTTGGGAATGAGATGAATCGGATGGATGAGACGAATGAACCGAACGGGCGCGACACCTGTACGCCACCGGCGTCACCCCGACACGAACGCGACACGAACGCGACACGAGCGCGACGCGAGCACGGACCCTTGATGGGCAGCACTCTGACCGCTGGGCCACGAAACGCTCGTCTGGGTGTCTCGTCTGCCCGGTTCTATGCCGCGAGCGATTCGGTGACGATCACCATCATCGCTGCGTGGTTCGTGGGGGGACTGCTCCTCGTTCCCGAGTTCGGCCTGCACTACGACGAAGCACTCTTCATCAATGCTGCGACGGACGGCGTCGTCAACTCGAGCGAAGAGCTCTTCATCCGCAGGCGTTTCCTCGGACTTCCCGTTCTCTTGATGGACTACATCGGGGCACTCAAATCGTGGATCTACGCGCCGATCTTCTTCGCTGCCGAACCGTCGACCTGGTCGGTTCGTGTTCCGACACTCCTCGGCGCTGCCGGAGGCATCTGGATAACGACCCGTGCCGTTGAGGGGCGGCTCCAGAACCTTCTGCGGCCGACGTTGGCAGCGGTTCTGGCAACTTCGGTCTCTCCGACACTCCTCCTCACATTCGACATCGGGCCGAGCGTCATCGCCTTCGTCTGTCGGTCACTGCTGATCCTGATTCTTGTCAAGGTCGCTCGAGACCCCAGTCTGCATGCTCTCCCCCGCGCACTGGTGGCCGTGCTGGTCGTCGTTCTCGGAACATTCAACAAACTGGACTTCGCGGTGTTTGGTGTTCCGTGTCTCGCAGCGGTGCTCCTACTCGCATGGAGGCCACTCCTCACCGCTGCGAGAGCCCGACGCGCCGTCGCAGGCTCAGCTGTGCTCCTCGTCTGTGCAGCCGCATGGTTCTTCATCACCTACATGTTGCGACCAGCGGGAGCCTCGCTCGGAACGACTCGATCGCACCTCAGGGTCGACTTCGATCGCTCATCCGAACTTGTTCTCAACCTCTTGAACGGCTCAGGGTTCACGCAATTCATCTCCTATGAGCCACAACAAGGGCCATGGCTGGTACTCCTGTTCGGCCTGCTGGTCGCCTCGTTCATCGGCCTCCGGGCTCTCCCGGGGCCGAGTCGAGACGCGGATGAGCAGCAGGTCCAGAGAGCTCACCACCGAGCGGTCTTCGCATATCTGTTCGTGTTGGTCGGGACGTTCATCCTCCTGTCCTCGACGCCCGGCGCCGCTCGGCCGTGGCACGCGATGGCAATCTGGCCCCTGTTGCCGGTGGCTTCGGCCCTGGCGTTCTCCGCCGTGATCGATCAACTGTCGGCACCACGACCGAGACCACTCTTGGGTTCAATCGCGTCGCGAGCGATCAGTGTTGCGACGGTCGCGATCGCCGCGATCGCACTGGTGTCTGGGCTGACGACGCTCACCCGCTACCGGAATGTTGCTGACACCGAACCTCTGTCCGTCTATTGGTCGGATGCGCCAGCCGTCATCGCCTCTGAGTTGATCGGATCAACCGCCGTCAACAACGTCGCTGTCGTCGCCTACACCTCCCACTGGGGACACGGCACACAGGTCAAGGCGCTCTTCAGCAGCATGGACAGCACCAGCCTGGTCGACTCGTGGCCGTGGTTCGCCGACGGCGACCTCGACACGGTGACGGCGAATCTCACGTGGACGATGAACAACTCCGTCACCACAACTCACGACTCAACCCGCGCCGTTCTCATCGAGTCTGTTCTCAACAGGTCCGTCAACCTGTCGGAGCAGCCGATCGACGTCCAACGAACCGCCTCGGAGACGGCAGCACGGGTTCGGCAGTGGTGTGGCACCCCGACGATCCCTCTCATCGAACTCGATGAGATCGTGGTCTGGGAACTTCCGTGTCTCGGTTCGCCGTCTAACCGGTGACCGGGCTCATGCCGCGGCCCGCGTCGATCACGGACTCGAGTGCGGCAAGGAACGAACCGCGCGAGATGTCCGGCGGTATCGACGAGTCGACGTGGTGGTGAGCCGCGTACTCTCCGATGTCGCGGGTGCCGTCCAGCGCCTGCACGGCATCCTCGATCGACGCGAAGGCGAACGACCCGCTCTCTGACTCACCGTCGCCGTCAGTCGACATCACGCGCACGTAGGGCCTCCGAGTCGCGGCAAGCATCAACTGCACGTTCGGCGAGCCCGTAACAATCCACGAGTACTGTCCCAGCAGGTGTTCGACCTCTCCGTCGACCACCTCGACACCGAGGTCGATCCACTCGTGTCTGTGCAGCGGATGTGGCTTCACCGAGAAGTTCCTGAGGGGTGAGGCAGCCAGTGCTCGGGCCCAGTCAGAACTGTCGCTCGAGGGCGGGACGAAGAGGACTCGGTCGTCAGTTGTCGACTCAGTTGCCGACTCAGTTCCTGAGTCAGTTCCCGATTCAGTTCCCGCGTCTGTTCTCGAATTACTTCCCGCGTCCGTTCTCGATCCTTCACCGCGCGTCGACAGCGCTTGGTGGAGACGGCGGGACCCGACCACCGCTGTCGGCAACGGCAGGTCGCTCCACAGTTGCCGCTGACTCTCACTGAAGAGCAACAGTGCTGCAGGGAGATGCGAACCGAGACGCCTCAAGCCCAGATACTGACGCCGGCTCCGCGTCATCGGTCCGTGTTGCATCGCCACCGGAACCTTCCCGGATCGATGACAGGCCTGGACCACGGACAGTCCCCACTCATCGAATTCACCATGGAAGACGACGAAGGTCTCGGGGCATTCGGACAGCGCCCGGGTCAACGTCGCTCGACAGCGCTGCCAACGAAGCAAGGGGAACGGCGCGCCTCGAGATGACAGCGCCGATTTGAGTCGCGCCCCGACCACCAGAGGGCTCGGCAGGAGGGCGAGTCGCCACCCATATCGGAGACCTCGCCAGAGATCACCCAGCAGGCCGGATGCGACGACCGCTGACTCCTTGACACCAGTTCGTCTGACCGCCGGCACGGCCTCACCGAACCGGTACTCGGCCGGAAGGGGGGCAGCCGTTGCCCGCGCACTGGACTCCTCGTAAACGAGCATGCGCGATCCGACGACGAGTGGGAGATCGGACCAGACGTGGTCGGGGCTGCTGGGTTGCTGCCCGTTCCAGGGATGGAACCGATCGCACGTGACGAACAACACGTCCGCGGGGGCAATACGAGGATCGTTCACCAGGGGTCTACCTCGACGAGTGCCCCTGCACCGCTCATTCTCCGCCGCGCATCAGGTCCTCGACCTTGGCGAGGTCGGCAGGGGTGTCGACGGCCTGGGAGAACCCGACGGTCGGCGCCATGTGCACGTGCATCCCGTGCTCGATCACTCGCAACATGTCGATCGACTCGTGGATCTCGAGCGGG
>Ga0255767_1001036_pt1 | contig 25161 bp, 22 predicted proteins | sample 071ome_24_FD_179967 | JGI IMG/M metagenome (GOLD analysis project Ga0255767, IMG submission 179967) | Coastal salt marsh microbial communities from the Groves Creek Marsh, Skidaway Island, Georgia - 071402CT metaG (version 2) | ecosystem: Environmental > Aquatic > Marine > Intertidal zone > Salt...
TTCCTTTTTTTGCCAAAAAAAAAAGGAGGTTTGGGCTGTTGGGGGCTTTTTACGGAGGGAAGAGAGGAGTCCTTCTGCCCCAAAAGTCTCTCTCTTTAAGTCCAAGAAGAGGTGGAGAGCGACTTGACCAAAACGAAATGAAGCGCAGTACTCGTAGATCTCTCAGAAATAATCACCTCGCCTCCCCTTCTTCTTCATTTAAACACACACATATATATATAAACTAATAATGATCAACTTTCTGTTCACGTTAGTTTCATTCTACGCCGCGGTGGTGTATCCGATGTACGCTTCGATGAAAGCCATCGAACGTAAAAGACCGGACGACGACACCTTATGGTTGACGTATTGGATTGTCTACATCTCCGTTTTGATGGGAGAGTCTTTGGGATTCGTCTACTTGTGAGTAGAAAAGTTTTTTTTTTTCTCTCTGCTGCTGCCGCCGTTGCTGCTGTCGTCGTCATCGTCGTCGTCGTCGTCGACGCTGCGCGCGTATACTTTTGCATTCGCTCTGAACGAGATTAAACTAATCGCTCTCTTTCGCGCGCGTTTGCGATGCATCCATCCATCGCGGCACGAACGAGAGAGGGAGAGGGTCCAATTTTGTTTTGAAAATTATATTTTGGCAGAGGGGAACCGAGAGAGAAAAAGTTGCCTTTCCCTCTCAATCTCTCTCTCTCTTCTTTCTCGCGAAAAGAAAAGAAGAAGGACGCTCTCGGTTCTTCTCGTCGCCGTCGTCCAAAGCGTGTCGTAAAATATGCATCGCTGACTTAATAATACTTCTTTTTGACTTGATTACGCGATAAAACGACAGGATCCCGAAATACAGATTTGTAAAGTTATGTTTGATTTACTACTTGATCTCTCCGCGTTTCAAAGGCGCGGTGACCTTGTACAAGAGCGGCATCGCTCCGATATTTAGAAAGTTGAGCCCATCCATCGACAAGACTGGCGATTTGATCATGAAGGGTGATTTCCAAGCCGTGCGTAAAGAACTCGGTCCGCAATTGAAGGAATTGCAATCGTTCGTGCAAAAAGATGGTCCGGAAGCGGTGAACAGATTACTTTCCAAGGTGAAGAGTACGAAGCCGTCGGCCGGGGGTTCGAGCGACGCGGCGAAAGAGAACTAGAGAGAAAGCGAGTTTACGTGCACATACAGAAAAACACGCGCACACACACACAATTGTAATTTTATAATACTCTTTTTTACTACTACATTGTTATTAAGATTTTGTGCATCATATGTATGCGTTCAAATTGCAGCGCTGCTTGTTTTTGCATATTTTCTTTTAATGTTCTTCTTGATTTTCCATTTTCAGCTTACTCAACGCTTCGGCGATGTTCACGCCACCACCGAGAGCGACGCCAAGTTTGGCCGCAGCCGCAGCCATGACATCTTCACCGATGCTTTTGAAGGCGCTGTTTGATGATGTTGACGCAAAGCTATCTTGCTGGACTTCACTTCTCTTTTCGGCGACGGATTCGTTTTCGCCGGCAACCGTGATGGCGGTGAAAATTTCTCCTTCTCCGAGGCCTAAGCAATCGTACACCTCGTGCAAATCGTCAACCGTGCACGCCTCGTACATCAGAGGTAAATCTGTGATGCAATCGATTGTTTTGTGTTCTGCCAAGTTTTCTAAAGAGGAGCATTGCATCAAATCTGCCCAGTAATGGTTCGATTTCAAATCGGTTTCGTGTCGAGCCAAGAGCGTATTTCTCGCGCGATCCAATTCGCGTTGCGAAACTCTTTGATGCTGGAATCCGCGCAAGACGCGAATGCCTGCGGCTAATGCTTCATCGATCTTTGCTGGCGTGGAAGTGACTAATAATCTATAAGTAGTGGCGTCTGAATTTTGCAATCCGAACGATAACGTAAAGTTGCAATCGTAAGTCAAGCCCAAAGCGTCTCTCACCGTAGTAAAGAGCCGCCCACCGACTACTTCAGAAAGTAGCATACCTGCTATGTACGTTGCCAAAGGATTCTTCCTTCGCGCGCTTTGCAGAGCGTACGGGTTCCCATTCGCTTGAGCTAACACGTTTACCGGATCATTATCGTCGATAAAAGCAAAACCACCCTCTTCCTCCACTTGTGTGGAATCTCTCTCTGGGATGCGCATGGGCGCCCACATGGAAGGCCCGGGACCAGCCATGACTGCGCACGCTCTATCGTCGGAATCACGAAGCCATTGTCGTTGTTCGCGTACCGGATCGTCTTTAGATACCTTCTTCAAACTCAGTGGAATCGGAGCCGCCATAATTGGTACGTTCTTGTTCTCTTTCGTTTTAGAAATCGTGCCTAATACTTGCGTGATCAACGCGTCGACTTCCTCTGGAATCAAATCACCAACAATGTTCACCTCAATCGGACCATTGCTGAATTGCGTTTCGACTGCTTTCGCGACGCCATCTATCGTCAACGCAGCTAACTCTGCTCGAGAGGGATCCATGAATCGCCGGTCACCGTACATTGCTTTGTTGATTGCATCGTGCGTCGTCAATTCCAAATTTTTCGTCGTGTTGAGTTCAAACATTCTGTAGATATCTTTCACCCTCTCCAACGCGGTTTCTTCCCAGTTTGGTTTTTCAATTAAAAGATGAATGATTTCCAAAATAGTTCGCAACCCACCATCGACAGCAAACGCCGCATCTAAATAGAGGTATTCCATTTCAGGTTCGACGTCAAATACCAACAGATTTTGCATAGTTAACAACTCGATTTGCTTTCGGTCCCAACCGCCAACCGTACCGGCTTCTTGTAACGTTCGTAAACCAACCGCCGCGGATCCAATACCATCAGAACCGGCATCCAACGGTTCATGCGATCGACCTCCAGGAACGACTAATCGCAAGAATCCACTTCCTGGTTCCGCATCGAGCTGTTTGTAATTCACGCGAACGTTGTTACTCAAGCGTCTTTGGTAAACTCCGGTAGTTTCGTCGAACGTTGCGGTCTCTATCACTGGTTTTCTTTCTTGGATCATGGCTTCTAACTCGGCGTCCGGAATTAAACTATCCGGTACATCCACATCCTCCATGGGTTCGATTTCACCGTAGTCGGCGGACAATACTCGCATCACGTCCTCGGAAGTGATGTCAAATCGAACTTCTTGATCGGTCTCCACGTCGGTAGTCGTAGTTGGAACGCACGCTACAATCGCAGTCGTCAAGCCCGATCGAGGATCCCGAGTTTCGCTGTCGCATCCGTACTCCGCGATGAATCCCAAAAGTTCCGCAGCTGCCTCGTTAACGCTTTCCAACGTGATATATTCGTCCAACAAAAGCAAGCTCTCGTGTCCTTCGACTTGATCCATGACAACGTGCCCGAGAGCGTCGTGTTCCATGACAAAGTCGAGATTTTCCAAAGACGGAACGCAGCCAGCTTGTTGTGCGAGTTGTTCCGAGTCTCTCATCATGGCAGCTTTAAATCTCGAAAGTTCGCCTTGAGTTAAACCGCATTTTTGTAATCGTCGCGCCTCTTCAACTGCAACTTGGAGCGCGAACTCCCATTCTCTTGGTTCGCACGTCACCGTCACGGTCGTCACCGTACATCCTTCTCGCGCAGAGTCCGAGTGATCGAGTTCAACCCGTTTGTAATCGGCGTTTGTCTCTGAGTACCTGGACTGGATTCGAGATTGCAACACGAGCAAAGCGATTCTTTGTAAAACTGTTCTGTGCAAGTCTCCCAACTTTTCCATCGGAACGATTGGAAGTTTTGAGAAAATGTTGAACGACGCATGTGTCAAGTGTTCGTGTTGAAACATCTGCGGTTTACCTTCATTCGCAACGAAAGGTTGGTACGGATCTTCGATTTTCTGTTCCATCATGCGGTGGAGCTGTGCCTCAATTTCTTTACGCTCTGCGAGAGGTACGCCGTAGGCGTGTTTAACAGGTGGCCTAACTGCGTGGCGGGCTAAAGGAGATTCTGCTTGCATTGCCCACGGACTCGGCGCTGCCTCGTTGAACGCGTCTTCAATCATTTTCTCAACTTGTTCCGTAGTCGCATCAAACTCTCCCACGACGTACAAAGTAGCGTTCGAAGGAAAATACCATCGAGCGTGAAAATCGCGAATCTTTTCGTCTTCCCACAGAGGCACTTGATCAAGCTTACCGATTGGAAATCGAACACCCAAGGCGTTGTCCCAGTGCAAGTGCTGCAACAACTGACAATCAACGCGATACTCAATCGTGTTCATCATCTGCGCTTCAGCTAAAACTGCTTTCTTTTCCTTTTGAATTCTGGTTTGTAACAACGCTGGGTTAAAAGCGACATCGTAGAGAATATCCAACACGTTGTTCAGCATGTACACGCCGTCCTTGTTTACCGTCGGCGCGTGTATGTGAAACACCGTGTGATGAAAATCTGTGTACGCGTTACCTCTGGTACCGCTTCCTAAGTACTGATCGCGTTTACGAGAACCGAGAAAAGTCACGTGCTCGACCAAGTGCGCCAAACCTTGTTCGTCTTCTCGTTCGTCCACGGATCCGACGTGCATTTCAAGGTGCGCCTCGAATCGTCTCGCCGGCGTTTTGTTTGGCAAAATGACATATTTCAACCCATTCTTGAGCGTTCCTCGGTGGATCTCTTCGTGCGGTGGCAAAGGTCTCTCCAAAAGTGGGATCACTTCCCCTTCCACTCTGTCTTCGCCTAACGTCGATGCTAACGCCGAAGTGATTGACTTCCATCTCTTTTTGCCCTCTTCGCCGTTGCCGATCGTCTTGTTATTGTTGTTATTTGTATCTGATAATTCTCCGCCGATTCCACCTCCTCCGCCGGGTGCGCTGCCGCAAAACACGTTTTTGTTCTTGAACAGATGTTTCGGCGCTTTGCGAGTAGACGCGATGAACCTCCTCGAGGAAACGACGAACGCGCTGGAAGAGAAATTGCTTCTCGTCGTCGTTCCCATCCATTGTTGTCGCGTTAACGACGACGACGACGACGCAGAAGTTCTTCTTCCTTCGTCCTTCCTTCTTTCACTGCTGAAAGACGACGACGACGACGACGACGACGACGACGACGACGATTCCGGTCTTCTCCTCGAGACGAGGAGCGGTCGCGACGATCGACGCGCGTTCGACGATCTCCGCGTTCCAAACGACCCGGTCGAAGTTTGGTTCGCGCAAACAGAAGAACCCATCGCTGACATCTCGATTCTACTACTTCTGTATGTGTTGATACGCTTTCGTGTGCTTTGTTTTTTCTGTCGCGTCGCTGTGTTTCTTTGTATTCGCGGAAAAAGAAAGGGACCCTGCCAAACAAACGCGTGAAAAGGGGAGAAAAGAAATAAAATCTCTCGCTTTTGTCCCTCCCTCCCTTCTTTTTGTTCTGGCCTCCACGTGTTTTTTTTTCTCGCAAAACGCGTGTGGTGGCGGGCTTCTCCTTTTTTTTCACAGGCAAACGCGCGCGCACAAAAAAGCCTCACGAATTTGCTTCAAAGTTATATACATAACATTCGCGCGTGTCTGTAGCTTGACACATAACAACAACAACAACAACAACAACACGCGGACTCAGCTCGAAGCGCAACCGCGTGATCTCATCGCGCGCTAACAGTAGTCCCTAATAATAGTCCGCTAATACTACTACTACTAATACTAATAAAATAATAATAATAAGAAGAAAACACCCAAGCAAAGAGAAAAAAAATGTTTAAAGCGAGTAGTTTGGAGGAGGAGTTTTCCGACCCTGCGTTGATTCGATTGATGGCGAAAATCGCCTCCGCGTGCACGGAAATTTCAGACGCTATTCGAGTACAAGCGATCGATGACTCGAAAGATGGGACCGGAAATTTAAGCGGACGCGCCGAGAGTACGAACGTCCAAGGCGAAGAGCAGATGAAATTAGATATATATTCACACGATGTGTTTGTGAAAGCGTGTAAAGAATCGAACGCGTGCGTTGGTTTGATTTCCGAGGAAGTGGAAGAGTACATCGACTTGAGAGGAGAAGGAGAACGAAAAGAACTCTCACCTTCGTCTTCATCGGATAAAAAACGAGGAGGGCAAGAATTAGGAGAAGAAAAGAAATATATAGTCGCGTTTGATCCTTTAGATGGGTCTTCGAACGTAGCTTACGGCGTTTCCGTCGGGTCCATTTTTAGCGTGTTTGAATATAAAACTACCGGCGAAGGGGATACTAGAAATCCAATCGAAGAAGTTTTAAAGCCGCAAACTGGACGCAATGTCATGTGCGCGGGATATTGCGTGTACGGTAGTAGCACAGACTTAGTGATTGCAACGAGGAATAATACGAGAGTTGTTGGATGGACGCTTGACCCTTCTTCCAACACGTACGTGAAAACGCGGGCAAATATATTGATTCCTCAACGAGGGAAGATATATAGCATAAACGAAGGGTATGAGCACAAATTTTCAGAAGGTATGAAAAAATACATTCGCAATTGTAAAGATTCGTCGTCTATGACGGCTCGCTACGTTGGATCTATGGTAGCTGACGTGCATCGAACTTTACTCGCCGGAGGTTCATTTCACTATCCCCTCGGTAAACTGAGGATGTTGTATGAATGTTTTCCAATGGCCCTTGTGATTGAAGTAGCGGGAGGACTTTCTATCTCAGACACCGGGTCGAATACATTAGATAGCGCAGTTGAGTCCATTCATGAGCGAGGCGCCATCCACCTTGGATCGAAGGAGAACATGGACGAGCTCAAAAAATGTTTGGGATTGTGATGAGAATTTTTTTTCACTCTCGCGCACCGCGCCTTGCGCAGGAGTATAAAATATATAGTTTGCCTTTTTAGCTGTGTGATGTGTGTGCGTTTGAATTTATTGTTTTTGTGATTTATTCGGATAATAAAGTATTATCGTCGGTTAAAAATTACAATCTCGTCTTTCTCTTCGTCTTGTGTTCATGTTGTTCTCTTTTTGGTTTGTTTAATATTATCATTTGATGTTCTCGCGGCGTTTATGTGTGTTCCTTTTCATTGTGTTTCTTTCTTTCGCATTTATTTAGAATGCGCTGCAGAGTTGCAAATCTTGACGAACGCTTCGCCGTCCAAAGAGGCGCCGCCGACAAGAAATCCGTCGATGTCCGGCTTCGTCGCCAACTCATCGCAGTTGCCAGCGTTCACGCTTCCGCCGTATTGGATTCTCACCTTGGAGGCCACATCCGGGGAGACGTTTTCACTCATCCACTTACGAACACCGGCGTGCACTTCTTGCGCTTGGTCCGGAGTAGCAACTTTACCAGTCCCGATAGCCCAGACTGGTTCGTAAGCGATGATGATGTTCTCCCAGTCCTTTTCAGTCACGCAATCGACAATGGCTTTGAGTTGCGCGAAGCACACGTTCAAGGTGTCACCCGCCTCTCTTTGCGCTAACGATTCGCCTATGCACGCCACCACCTTCACTCCAGTATCTAACGCATATTTAGTCTTCAAGCCGACAAATTCGTTCGTTTCACCGCACAAAGATCTTCTCTCCGAGTGTCCCAAAATGACCCACGGAATGTTCGCGTCTTTCAACATCTCCGCAGAGACTTCTCCAGTGAAAGCACCACCTTTGCTAACCCAGCAGTTTTGCGCTGCAATTTGATACGGGGCCTTCAATTTCGATTGAACTCTGTCTATGTATACCATCGGCGGCGCGCAAATGACTTCTACGTCGGCCGTGATTTTCCCACTGTTCAAACTCGCGCATAATTTATCGATGGAGTCTTTCGTTCCGTTGCATTTCCAGTTTCCTCCGACGACGAACTTTCCGGTGCCAGCGCAAACGACGAGAGAAGACGCGTGTCGTCTGTTCTCTCTCGCGAACGCGTGCTGCGCTCTCATCTTTACCAAGTTATTGCTCGCTTGTCCGCCTCTCATGGTGATCCTCTGGGAAGACGCGAGTTGCGAGGAAGACGCGGATGTGGTGGTGGTGTTCGTAAAACTCATAGTCATCATTATCTTTCTTTCGTGATATCGACGTACGTGTCTGTGATAATAATTCTTTCCGAGAGAGAGAGAGAGAAAAAAAAAATCCTTTCTTCGAGGGTTTGTGGTATCTGCGCTACGATAGCTACAAGACAAATAAATGAGCGCGTGCGCGTGTGTGTGTCTTCAAAGTTTGTCCGCGCGCGCGCAACAATAACAACAACAACAACAACACGATAAGTTTTGTATGAAGAAACACTTCGCCGCGAAGAATCGAAAAGATTATCCATCGGAGTGTGAACTGGCGTGCTTAGGGTTTCAATGGCAAATCTCTTCCGCTCTTTTAGGCGTTTCCACACTCACCACGAGCCACAAAAAAAAAGAGAACGCACGTGGGTAAAGATGAGCGCAAGCAGCAGCACCACTAGCAGCAGCAGTAGTTTCTGTCGAGCGATTTGCGACAATCGCGGACGACGCTCTTCTTCTGCTTCCCGCTCCGTGAGAAGGAATCGCGATCAAATCGGCGGTCCAAAGTTCCACCACTCCAAGTCGTCGTTGCGACGAAGAACGTTACGCAAAGATGAAATTCGTGCGTCGTCGACTTCAGATACATCTGTTTCTGATGACGACGACGACGACGTAAAAAATGTCGTGATCATTGGATCGGGGCCGGCTGGATACACGGCGGCGATATATACCGGCAGAGCAAACTTGGCGCCGATATGCTTCGAAGGGTTTCAGAGCGGTGGCGTCGCTGGAGGTCAGTTGATGAGCACGACCGAAGTTGAAAATTTTCCAGGCTTTCCCGAAGGCGTCACTGGACCGGAGTTGATGGAGCGAATGCGTCAACAAGCCTTGCGATGGGGCGCGGAATTATACCCAGAGGATGTCATCAGCGTCGATTTCTCGAAGCGACCGTTTGAAATTAAATCAGAAGAACGAACGATGAGAGCGAACGCGATCATCTTAGCCACCGGGGCGACGGCGAAGCGTTTACGCATACCGAGCGAAGAGAAATTTTGGAGCAAAGGCATCTCGGCGTGTGCGATTTGCGACGGCGCTTCGCCCGCTTTCGCGCAAAAAGAACTCGCAGTCGTTGGCGGTGGCGATTCCGCGTGTGAAGAGGCAATTTATTTGACGAAATACGCCTCCAAGGTTCACTTGCTCGTCAGAGGAGAAGAGATGAGAGCATCCAAGGCGATGAGAGACCGAGTGTTGGACTCTTCGGACGTGATTGTGCACTTTAACACGTCCGTCGAAGATGCGACGGGTAACGCTCAAGGCTTCTTAGAAAGTCTCAAACTCATAAACACAAAAACAAACGAGGCCATCCCCGAGCCTCTTAAAGTTGCTGGCATGTTTTACGGTATCGGACACACACCGAATACAAAGTTTCTCAACTCTCAACTCGGCACCGACGAGGACGGTTTCATCATCGTCAGCGATCACGATAAGACGTCCACCTCCGTAGAAGGCGTTTTCTCAGCCGGAGACGTGCACGACAAAGAATGGCGACAAGCCATAACAGCGGCTGGAAGTGGCTGCCAAGCGGCCATATCCGTAGAAAGATATCTGCAAATGAACAAGCTCTTGAAAGAAGTCAAGGTGGTGGATACCAAAGACGCGAAAGCAGAAATCGAAGCCGCGAAGAAGAAAGAGGCGGAAGCGCCGAAGAAGAAGACGCACGAACCTGCGATTGATGCTGATAACTTTGATATAGATAGACAAAAACATCAAGGTCAGTACGCGCTTCGTAAGTTGTACCACGAGTCGCCGCGTCCTTTAGTCGTGATGTACACGAGCCCGACGTGCGGCCCGTGTAAACGACTGAAACCGATGCTCAACACAGTGCTCGATGAGTACGAGAAGTCCATCCATTACGTGGAAATTGACATCGCAAAAGATCCCGAGATTGCCGAATCCGCTGGTATTATGGGCACTCCGTGCGTGCAAGTGTTTAAAGATAAAGCGAGAGTTGCGGTCATCAACGGCGTCAAGATGAAGAGCGAATATAGAAAAATTTTCAGCGAGCAGTTGATCGAAAGTTCCGCAGCTTAATTTTGAGAGGAAATAGAATAATGATAAAGCGTCGAGTTATTCGCGTGCTTTCCAACACTATTTTTTTTTCCTCCCACACCAAACTCCCTTACACAAAACACGCCCCCCTCTGGAACAAAACATCACAAAAAAATACGCTCGTGCTTAAAAAAACAATGGACGAGAACGGAAATACCATCATCAAAACGAAACCAAGAACTGGAGCGAGACGCGTTCTCGTCACCGGTGGCGCTGGATTTGTCGGGTCGCACTTGTGCGATGCCTTGGTCGCTGTGCGTGAAAACTCTTTCGTTTTTTCTTCGCTTCTCCTCCATCAAAATTTTTCTCCCTCCTCGATCGAACGCTGTGATAAAAACAATAAATTTCCGAGACGCGCGCTGACCACTTTCTTCCCTTTCTTTCGCGCTTTAAAACAGAGAGGCGATTACGTCATTTGCATGGGTACGCGATTTGTGCATCGTTTTGTATCAATCGTCGCGCCATCCGCGTGTATCTTTCGTGCGCGCGCGAGCGCGTTTTTTTGTTCTCGAAGAAGAAGAAGAAGAAGCTTTGACGCGGGACTCTAAAAAGTGCTCATAAAAATGTTATGGAGGGGGGAGAAATCTCCTTCTTTTCTTCTTCTCCTTCTTCTTCCTCTTTGTCGTCAAACCATCGTCTTCGTCGTCTCCGCCGCCGATTCTGGTTGCACAACTTTACTTTCTGAAGCGAACTGACACGTCGCACGAATACTCTTACTCTTTAAACACGAACAGATTCTCTCTTTACTGGATCCAAAGACAACATCAAACACCACTTCGGGAAGGAAAATTTTGAGTTTATTCGTCACGACGTCGTCGAACCGATCTTACTCGAAGTAGATGAAGTGTACCACTTGGCGTGCCCAGCCTCTCCGATTCACTACAAGTTTAATCCGGTGAAAACAATTAAAACGTCCGTCATTGGTACCATGAACATGTTGGGTTTGGCGAAGCGCACCAAGGCTAAATTTTTGTTGACGTCCACGTCTGAGGTGTACGGCGATCCGTTGGAGCATCCGCAAAAAGAGACGTACTGGGGCAACGTAAACCCGATTGGTGAACGTTCGTGCTACGACGAAGGTAAAAGATGCGCAGAAACGTTGGCGTTTGATTACTACCGCGAACACAGAGTGCCGATTCGCGTGGCGAGAATTTTCAACACGTATGGTCCGAGAATGGCTTTGGACGACGGTCGCGTCGTTTCCAACTTTGTTTCGCAAGCGTTGACTGGAACTCCGATGACGGTGTACGGTGACGGTTCGCAAACGAGATCGTTCCAATACGTTTCCGATTTAGTCGCTGGTTTAATTGCTCTCATGGATGGTGACGACACTGGTCCAATCAACTTGGGTAACCCGGGTGAGTTTACCATGTTGGAACTCGCAGAAAAAGTGAAGCAAGTCGTCAACCCGAAAGCCGAAATCGTCTTCAAGGAAAACACGCAAGACGATCCGTCGAGAAGAAAACCAGACATTTCCAAGGCAAAGAAGGCGTTGGGTTGGGAACCGAAAATTAAATTAGAGGATGGTTTGTTGCACATGATTGACGACTTCAAGAAGCGCTTGGGAGTATAATATTCTTATTTTCCATCGCGGTACAAAACGACACCACATTACACACACTTGAACACAGACGCATCCACACACATTTAGAGAGAGAGAGCGAGAGATTGGTTTGACTCATCGCAATATATCATTTAGTTTCACTATCATCATTGTTATCATCATCATTTTTATTTAAGTTTGATAGTTTCAAGCACGAGTTTTACGCAGGGGTGGTACGTATGTTTTTAGTGGTGGTGCTTTATCACCATTATTTATTGTGATTTTGCGTTTTAAATTATGAAGCTATTTTTATGTTTGCGTACGAATTCTCCTATATTATTAAAGCTTGGAGAAGTACTCCTTCGAGCCCTTCACGTCCTCCTTCATGGCTTCATCCCCCGGCTTCCAACCCGCCGGGCAAACTTCATCCACGTGCGTTTGCACGTATTGAATAGCTTGCAGCGTTCTCAACGTTTCATCGACGGAGCGACCGAACGGCGCGTTGTTGATGGTCGCGTGCTGGATGATACCTTCCTTGTCGATGATAAACAAGCCTCTCAACGCTTCACCGGCGTTCTCATCGTACACGTCGTACGCGTGAACCGCTTGCCGCTTCAAGTCAGAGAGCAACGGATATTTAATGTCGCCCAAGCCGCCTTCGTTTCTTTCGGTTTGGATCCACGCCAAGTGGGAGAACTTGGAATCGACCGAGCAGCCGATGATTTCGCAATCCAACTTCGCGAACTCTTCGTATCGGTCGCTGAAGGCTGTGATTTCAGTCGGGCAGACGAAAGTGAAATCCAACGGGTAAAAGAAGAAGACGACGTATTTCTTGCCTTTGTATTGGTCCAAAGAGATGGTCTCAAACTCTTGGTCGATGACGGCTTCGCCTTCAAAGTGCGGTGCCGGGTTACCGACCAATCGCGCGTTCACCGAAACGTTTCTTCTCGTTTTCAAAGTGGAAGATTTTCTGTGTGTTTATAATCGTTTTTATTATATTTAATCGCGCGTGAATAGAGGTGAGTATTTTATATGTACATCTCAATCAACGAGATTAATCGAGAAGAATTATCCAAAGTTGTTGCTTTCACACACCAAAGCTAAAAGGATAAGAACGAAGGAGAAGAGAAATAAAAAGCGACTCGAGTGCGATGATGATTGATAAGAAAGAAACGAAGGGACGTACCTGTTGGAGAAAGCGGTCGTCTTCGTCGGCGCGATGACGCGGGAAGCAGAGAGCGTGGCAGCGTTCATTTTTATTGTTTGTGGATCGATCGAGGGAAAAAAGTGACGTAACGTAACGGAAATTTCACGAAAAGAGAAAAAAAAACCAAAAAAAAGGATGTTTGTGAAATCATCATCACGAGAAGAAGAAGAAGAAGAAGAAGAAAAACTCACTGTTGTTGTTGTTGTTGTTGTTGTTGTTGTTGTTGTTGGATTTTTACGCGAGAATGCAGGTCTGCGGCAGTGGTGTAAGAGAAGGAGTAGTAGTAGTAGGAGGCGTGTATCGTCGCGAGGCCGCTAACGACGCTTCTTCTTCTTCTTCTTCTTCGTTGTCGATACTTTTTTCAAGGAGGAGCTTTCACGGTGGTAGTTGCAGAAAGAAGTGGAACAGAAAACCAAAAACTGTTTCGTCGTCATCGACACGGTCAGATATTCTGTACGCGCACGTAGAGAACGCAGAGCACGACAATCTCGGGCACCCAGAGTGCGCGGCGAGGATTCCCGCCATCCTAGAAAAATTGGAAAACGAAGCCGAATTCTTTCTCGAACGGAGAAAGGATGCATCTATTGTCTGTCTGGAAAATCCACCCAAAGCTTCTGTGGAAGACTTGATACCGTTGGATATTCACTCGCAAAACTACATGAAAAGTTTAGAATTCTTAGCAAAGACAAAGGCACCGTGTCAAATAGATGCCTCCACGTACATGACGCCGAGCTCGTTCGACGCCGCACTGAGTTGCATTGGCGCCTCCAACGCGCTCGTTGACGCGGTGTTCAAAGGCAAGACGAAAACCGGCTTTGCTTTGGTCCGCCCGCCCGGGCACCACGCAGTGGTCAAAGGTCCAATGGGATTTTGTTTGTTCAACACCGCGGCCGCGGCAGTAAGATACGCGCAAAAACAATACCCGAACGATGTTAAAAAAGTTATGGTGTACGATTTCGACGTGCATCACGGGAACGGAACGAACGATATCTTCGCCAAGGATCCGACGGTTTTGTTTGTATCCACGCACGAGGACGGAAGTTTCCCAGGCACGGGGAAGATATCCGATATCGGTCAAGACGAAGGCGAAGGAACGAATATAAACGTACCACTACCAACGGGTTCTGGAGAGAAATCCGTCTTGGAGGCGTTCGATACCATCGTCGAACCGGCGGCGAGAAGGTTTCATCCGGATTTTATCGTCGTCTCGGCGGGGTACGACGCGCACTGGAGAGATCCGCTCGCGAACTTGAACTTCCGTTCGAGAACGTACCATTATTTAAGTTCGAGGTTGAAAAAGCTCAGCGAAGATTTATGCGAAGGGAAGATTGTGTTTTTGTTAGAAGGCGGGTACGATTTAACCGGCTTACCTGAAGGCGTCTCGGAGTCGTTCGCCGCGTTGGTCGGCGAAAAGAGTTTAGAAAAAACCGACCCGGGCTTGTACGAAGAACCGTTCGAGAAGGCGATGAAAGTCATCCAAGAAGTCAGAAGTGTACATCAGTTGTAGTAAATCGTGTTTGGATGATACTATTGATGCTTTTTGACGACGAGTGACGTCGCTTTCCGCGACGAGGTGTGATTTTTACAAGCCCTAAACGATATTTCTTTTTGTCATGCTTTCACAACCCTAACAACACGCTAGACTTGATAGTGAAGTGGTATCACGGTTCGTTGTGGCAAAAACTTTAACTGGGCTCTTCAAATGGAGAGACTTCTGCAAAGGATGTTGGTTTCAAACCCGAACAATCCTGGGCTCAAACCCCAGTCAGGTCAACGTACTCTTTTTTTTGTTGCTTGTGAGAGAGGTGCAAGAGAGAGAGAGCGTATGTATCACACATCGCGGTGTTTCCCCGTTCGCATCATATGTTTACGTGCGAGTAGAGTGCAAATCTCTCTTTCTCCCCGTTGTTAGTTTTTTTTTCTGCTTTTTTTGTTTATTTTGATGTTGGTCCTTCTTCACTCATTTACACACTGTTCAACTCTCTCTCCCTCTTTTTCTTCAAAAAACGTCGGCGGCGAAAAAAACCAACACCAACAAACACAATATTATTATCCATGGGATAAGATGGGCAAGAAGAAGAAGCGAAGAAACAAGAATAACAACGACGACGCGATGCTGATGGATGGCAAAACTGCCGCTGGTGGTGGTGGTGCTGCTGCAGCAGCTGCTGCTTCTGTCGTCTTTCAGCAACAAGATGGTCATCAACAATGGAGCGTTCCAAAAGCAACAACCACTACTTCCTTAGACGCGCTCATTACTTCTCACCAGCAGCAGCAGCAGCAGCAGCAGCGGCGGCGTTTTAACGACGAAAGTGATAACGACTACGCGGAAGTGCGCGCCCAGAAAAAGAAAAATACTCCTAAAGCATCAAAAACAGTGCTGAGAGGAATAACGAAACGCAAGAAGAAGGCGCAACTAAAAGCTGAAGCCCACCGGGACAAACTAGGCAGCAAGTTAAAAAAAGGCACGCTGAAAAGAGATAAACGCCACGATGCCAAGAACTTGTATTAAAACACACACGCAGACAAGACTTTACTACAGACTTTGCATAATCAACGATTTTATTCTTTGAACAACGTTGTTCAAAACTTGCTCTTCTTGCCTCCGTATTTCTTCACCATGTACTCCTCCACTTTGTCCAAATCCGCGAGCGTTTTAACTTTGATGCCTTTCGTTTGCCAGAACTTTTGAATCTTTTGCACTTCCGTGATTGAACCAGCTCCGACAACGATTTTCGATCGTTGCCACTGAATCTTCTCCTCGGCTTCGTCGTACGCCGATCGGTCCCCAGAGTCCAACGCCCGTTTGATGTATTTCAACTCGTACAACTTGTTAAAGAGTGACGAATCGACGCCTCTGCTATCCAGTTCCTCCTTGAGTTGTTTCGTTTGGACCGAGCCGTCGTAGAACAACCAGAACACGCTGACGGCAGCGAGCGCGAAAACCGCCGGCCCGACGGTATTTCGATCCAAATCCAAACCGAGTTGCGCGATTTCCGTGAATCCGAGCGACGACGATGACGATGAAACGACGACGACGCGATTTGTGCGTTTGTTGTTGAACAAATCATCATCGTTTTTTCTTGTTGATAACGATGGATGAGAGGAGGAAGGAGCGGAAGAAAATCGTCGTCGCGCGATCGACGACGAAGAGTGGGTTGAAGAGGAGGAGGAGGAGGAGGAGGAGGAGGAGGACGCGCGAAGACGAGCACTCGTCGTCGAGGCAGTCGCGACAGACGTCAACATCGTCGTCATCGTTTTGTTTTTTTGTTTTGTTTTTTGAGAGGAGAAGTTTTTTATCACGTACGAACGTAGAGTCAGTCAGAGTGTGGATGGACGGGGATATTTTTTGACGACACACAGAACGAGTATTTAAGAGTGGAGTGAGATGCGCGCCTCGTAAAAAAAAAGTGCCTCTCTCCCCCAAAAAAGACCAAAACACTGCGCTCTCGTCCACAAAAAAAAACAGTAGTTGGTGGTAGTAATCAACACACGTCATAAGTACACCACAAGTCACACTTTACTTAGTTTTGCAAGAGCGCGCTTTATTTGCACACGCGTTTTATATACTCTGAGCTAGAAAAGAATACCAATACCAATACCAATAACAATAACGAGAACAGTAAACTAAAACGGCGCGAGACGAGAAGAAAACGAAATCGTCCATCATGAGCGACAAACTGCAAACGATATCGTTGCAAGTGAAAAACTTATCGTACGCGTACCCGATGGAAACGTCGGAAATCATTAAAGATTTCACGTTGGAACTTCCCAGAGGCAGTCGATGTTTACTCTCCGGCGCGAACGGCGCCGGGAAATCTACGCTTTTGCAAATTCTCGCCGGGAAGACCATGGTCGCGGAAGACAAAGTTCGAGTGTTGGGACGACCTCCGTTTCACGATTTCAACTTGTCTTGTTCCGGCGAGTTGTCCTACTTAGGCTCCCAGTGGAGACGAAATGTAGGAAGCGCCGGCGGAGACGTGCCGTTAGCCGGAGACTTTCCCGCGAGACAAATGATATTTGGCGTCGAAAACGTAGACCCGGAAAGAAGAGATAGGCTGATTAAGTTGTTAGATATTGATTTAGACTGGTCGATGATGGCGTTATCGGACGGCCAAAGACGACGGGTGCAAATATGCTTAGGCTTGTTGAAACCGTACGAGGTGCTCTTGTGCGACGAAATCACGGTAGATTTAGACATTTTAGGACGTCTCGATTTGTTGAAGTTCTTCGAGCAAGAGTGCGAGGAGCGAGGGGCGACGATTATTTATGCCACGCACATCTTTGACGGCATGCACGACTGGATGACGCACTTGGCGTTCATTTCAAACGGCGAGTTGAAATACGGCCAAGGCGGCAGAAAGGAAGACATCGAGGAGATAAAAGGCATCGACCACTTGTTATCGACAATCGAACATTGGTTGAGAATAGACAGAGACGAAACAAAAGCGAGAAAGTTACTCGAAGGTCCGAAAAAACGCGTCGACCCGTACGCTCACTTCGGTTCGAGACAAATGAGTTACTACGGTTGTTAATAATTTGTTTGAAGACGCGCGCGGTCGTCGTCGTCGTCGTCGTCGTCGTCTTCGAAACGAAAAGATGAAAAAACGTAGTTTGAGGAATGTACTATATACAGGTAGTAGTAGATAAATAAAACAACAACAACAACAACACTTCTTTGTAGCAAAATGAAACGAATCATAATCAAATTAATTAATTAATTATTCGCTTCAAAGTCCACGACGCACCCATCCGCGCATCTCTCGATGCCGTATTCTAAACCGTCCACCAAAGCGCGAAACGAAGCCTCGATGATTGAGCTGTGCGCGCCGACAGTTCTCCAACGCAAATCCGTCGCCGAATCAACAAAGTCGATCGTGACTCTGGTTACTGCAGCTGTTGTACCACCTTGACTGAGTAAATCAACTTTATAATCGCTCAGTGAAATGCCATCGAGCTGAGGAAAATCATCTCGCAAGGCTGAACGAAGCGCTTTCGCCAACGCATCGACCGGACCGTTTCCTTCCGCTACGCTCAAACGCGTTTCCATATTCTTCGTCAAGAACGTATCCACCTTCACAATAGCTTGGTTGGAAGAAAACGATCCTTCCTTGTAACCCTCCGACGGGGCTCTACTGGAACTGCTATTGCTATTGCTATTGCTGCTGCCATTACTAATCCCATTACTACTCCTATCGTCGTCTTCTTCCTCTTTCGCGACGACTCCGAACGACGTCGAACCAGAGTGAACGGTAAACTCGACAACGTTAAACGGCGCCTCATAATCCGGAGCTGCACGTTGAAATAAAATATCAACGCTCGCGCCGGCATCCTCGAGAATAAACCCTTTGCTTTCTAAACTTTTTATTTGCGCGAGAACTTTCTTCGCCATATCGCCGCTCACTTCTCGACCGGTTTTATACGCCGCGTCGAGCACGTTCCCTCTGCCGCTTAGCTCTGAAACCACCGAGCGAGCAGAGTTTCCAACGAGTTCAGGAAGTATGTGATTGTAGCTCATGGGCATCTTCTTCAACGCGGCAACGTGCAGACCTCCTTTGTGCGCGAAAGCATCTGGTCCGACGTACGGTTGCCGAGCCGAAATGTCTTGCCTACAAATTTTCGCTATCGTTCGCGCGCACTCGGTAAGTTTCACGAGCTCGCCGTCTGGAACGACCTTTTTACCCATTTTCAAAGCTAAATTCGCGGCAATCACGACCAAGTCTGCGTTACCCGTGCGTTCGCCGTAACCGTTGAAACAACCCTGTACCATTGTCGCTCCGGCTCGAACGCCCGCGATGGAGTTTGCAACAGCCAAACCGCCATCGTTGTGCATGTGCACGCCAATCATCGTGTCACCGAGAGACTCGACGACTATTCGAGTGATTGCTTCGATATCCCACGGCATCATCCCCCCGTTCGTATCGCATAAAGCAATTGCTTTAGCTCCGGCGTTTGCTGCCGTCTTTAAGCATTTCAAAGCGTATTCGGGATTGGCGTTGTACCCGTCGTAAAAGTGTTCGGCGTCTACGATGACATCCTTCCCGTTCTTAATGAGATACGCGACGCTTTCTTCGATGAGTTCGAGATTTTCTTCCAGAGTCACCTCCAATACTTTTTCGCACTGTTCATCCCAGGCCTTCGCCACGATGCAGGCGATTGGTGCCGGGCAATCCAGCATCGCCTGCAGTCCGGCGTCTTGTTCAACCGATACGCCTTTGCGTCTCGTCATACCAAACGCAGATATGAACGTGTTGGTATTATTCACGCCCTTGATGCTTGAAGCGGCATCTGAAATAATAGTAGTAGTAGTACTAGCAGTAGAATTCGATCCAGAGCTAGACTGCGTGGACATTTCGGCGTTGTTTGCTTCGACTTCGAAATATTTCGCGTCTTTCGGATTCGATCCAGGGTACCCTCCTTCGATGAATCGAACGCCGATTTCCTTCAATCGTTTTGAAACCGCGAGTTTATCATCCAATGTCAGCGACATCCCGACTTGTTGCGCGCCATCTCTCAACGTCGTGTCGTACAACGCAATTTCGTTCGGTTCGAGTTTGAACGCGTCTTTACTGCATCTGTTGTTTGCTTTTGAAAGTTTTTCTTTCTTTCCTTCTTCTTCCTCGCTGGCGGGCGGCGAATTCTTCAGTACGCTTTTCGTCGTCGTCGTCTTCTTTTTGCTTCTCGCGCTTCTTCGAAATCGGACGAGATCGGTCGTTCGTTTTGGAACGAACGCACTCGCTGACCCCACCGTCGTCCTCGTCGTCCTCGTCGTCGTCGTCGCGCTCTTCAACATCGTTCGTCGCGCGCGCGCAATCAAAATCAATTTTTAATAACGAGACCGAAATGCCGGCGAAATTCTCTTCTCTTGTGTGTTTGATATTTGTTGTTTGTGTGTCTCTCTTTTTTGTTTTGTGTGCGAGATTTTTTTTTTTCAAAAATCACTCGCACACAACAAACACACAACACTCGTCAACACTTTTTAAACACACGTCAAGTTACTCACTTACACACACACACACACACACACGCACAAATATATACCACCAAACAGACTCGTGTGAATCATGCTCGAGGATAACTTGACGGAATACGAGCGCCAGAGAATCGCGCATGTCGAGAGAAATAAACAATACATGGCCCGCTTAGGGATAACAGATTTAGCGATGGTTGTTCACAATCACAACAACGCCAACGCAGAGAAGCAAAAAAAGAAGAGAAATATGGCTCCGAAAGTGCCGCGAAAAAAGACGGAACCGACCAGATCGTCTTCGCGGCTTCGCAATAAACCAGCGGAATTGGACGGATCTTTCATCGATGAATACAGCGAGAGCGAAATGCAAGGAGGAGGAAGGAAAAGAAAAAAAAGTAGCGAAGAGGATGACGAGTCGAGCAACAAAGAGAACGTCAACAACTCTACGATGGAAGCGTTGGAAACATCCCAAGAATGGTTAGAAAATGCACGCACAATATTGTTAAAGAGAACGACAGCTAAGAAAAAACCAAACGCAACAAACGATTCAGCTACGACGACGGCGAACGAGCATTGGAGACACGAGGCAGTCGCGAGATGGGGCGACTGCGTGCCGACAATCGACGCGGTCTCGGATTGGAAAGCGTTCGTTACCTCGAGATTGGGAACTCCTCCACCACCATCGCCGTACATGTTGCTGCAAGAGTATTATTGCCACGATGGATGGCAGTTGTTAGTGGCGGTTGTTTTAATGAGTCGAGTTTCGAGCGCGGATGTCAAGCACAGGTGCATATCCGGCTTCTTCGAGCAGTTCCCCACTCCCACTTCGTTTCACAAAAATGCGACGCCGGATAGAGTCTTTGAGATAATTCGCCCTTTGGGGTTATTCCCAAATCGAATGCGCGCGCTCGTCGAGCTAACCACCAGGTTTCTTTCTGAATGCGGTAAATTTGAAGTGGGTCTGACCCCAGAGTTGAAAATTTTCGGCATCGGCGTCTTTGGGATGGACTCGTACATCGTGTTCTGCCAAGGCGATTTGACGCACGAACCGGACGATAAAAACGTGAAAGCGTTTGTTAATTGGCAGCGCAAGAACAAAATCAAAGTCGAAGAGGAGGTGTAACAGTAGTTTTCGAGTGTTAGTTTTTAGCGATGTAAGTAATGGGTGGGTAAATTGATTATCGATGTAATAGTATATACATACATATATTTTTGTTTTGTAAAAAATTTATTGACAAAAACACGCGTCTACGTTTCTTTTCGCTCGTGCACGCCTTCTCGCCGACATCGGTTTTTCGCGTAGGAGATGTGGATAAACACACTCGTTTAACGCGAGAAACGTCACTATAATTTTAGCGAGCCAAGCACCACCATGACATGGTACTTTTACGGAAAACACGAACGAAACTGCGCAAACTCTTTCTCTCTCTCTTATATAAAAGAAGAAGAGTTTTCAATAAACACAGTGTTCCTTCTCGTTCTTGCATCGAAGTCTTTCTTCGCACGCATCTTCTTAGCACATGGTTTCAATCATGTTGTCGATGCAGCAGACTTCCGGGAAATCGTCTCCAGCCGGATCGGTCGGACTTTCCGCGATGTGGAACGTCTTGATGACTCCGTCGTCAATGTACATGCCGAAACGCTTGGTTCTCCCCGGGCCGAGCTTGGAGCACGGTCCTGGGTGCGTCAATTCGACGCCCAAGTTTTCAACCATGACGGAGTTCGGGTCACCCATGAACGTAATGTTCGTGCCCGCGATACCTTGTGCCTCTCCCCACGCGTCCATGACTCGCGTGTCGTTGGTACAGAAAATGATCACCTCATCGATCCCAGCAGCCTTCAATTTGTCTTGTCCGGCAACAAAACCCGGAACTTGACACGTGGATCATGTAGGTGTGAAAGCACCTGAAAAAATATCGCGACGTGGTCAGTGAATGCATTGTTTTCTTTACGTCTATATGCGTAGACATAGAAGAAGCGAAGGATTTCCTTTGTGTTTTCCATCAAAACAAAATCAAAATCGAGGGGGGGGGACGGGTGATCCCGTTGTAAAAGGAAAAAAAAGTAAAGACGCACCTGGAAGGCCGATCAAGAAGACCTTTTTGCCTTTGCATCGTTCAGCCATGTCGACTGGTGTTGGCATGCCATCGATCCACGGACCGAGTTGCAATACGCCACTGATTTGATCTCCAACTTTAGCACCCATTGCGCGCGTCGTTAAACTGAACGATCTCTTTTGTTGAAAACCTCTCGTCTTTTTCGACGAAAAAAAGTTCGACGACGCGTGTACGTGTCGAGAGGAAAATTTTTTCGGCGAGGGAAGTCTCGCGGCCGCTTGAGCAGCAGAAGCAGAAGCAGCTCTCATCATCTGTGGTGTTGACGTGTAGTAGTTTTTGTTTTGTAAAAGCGCGCTCGATGTCGTAGAAGTTGACGATAATGATAATAACTTAGCAGAAGATGATGAAGTGAACTGAGTGATTCTCCTCAAGTACATATACCGTGCTACTGCGTGTTGTTGTTGATGTTATTCTCTCTCTCTCTCTCTCTCTTTCGCGTGAAAAGAGCTCGCGTGTGTTGTGTGCGGCGCGCGCGCAAAAGAAAACAATAAGTGAGGGAAATGCTTCTTCTGCTTTTTGGGTCGTGGATAAAATTGGCTCTCACCCATCTCGGGAGAAGAAGACGCGCGAAAAAACAGGGTCCAGACACATGACACAGGCGAACTCCAAAATTATTAAATTTAATTAAGCTTCACCACACATCAAAACACAAGAAAAACGCGAGCAGAAGAAGGAGTTACCGCGACACGAAGGAGTATCTATCTGCCTTGAAGCCATGGCATGTATCTTACTTTTTTACCGCTGCTGCTGCTGCTGCCGCTGCTGCTAATACTACTAATACTACTAATACTACTAATACTACTACTACTAATGCCTGTACACTATCAACATTGCTGCTGCATTTTTTACTTTAAACTATTGCTTCTAAAAAGCCGCACGACTTACACGAAGCGAACAAAACCTGGTTCAACTCATCCGTCGTCGTTCCTTGACTTAAACCAAACTGAAACTTCAAGTCTACTTCTGCGCACGCGTTTTCACCTTCTTTTGAGGTGATGAATGTGCGATGGTTCTCAAACGCGCTCGCGAGTCGATCGCGCAGGAAAACGAGTCCACCGTCGATATCAACGCGAAATCCGTTCTCGCACCCACAAAAAACGCGGGATTTGTTCGAGCTCCGCGTCGCGAGCAAACGTCTCGTTTTACAGAGAGGACACAGAACAACTGGATCGTTTGGATCTGAGTTACGATCGTCAATTTCCCAAGCTTGCATTTGTTCCAACGCGAGGTCGAGTTCTCTCTCGTCCGCTTCGTCCAAGAAGGCATATTTTTGTTCCTCTAAGAGGAACTCTTCCTCCTCTTTTGCCTCCGCTTCAAACTTGGTCAACATCGCGTTGATCAACTCATCGTATTCCTCTTTCGAAATCTCTCTCGTCGACGACGAGGTGGCAAGCACGTCGTCCCAAGAGCGACTGTCCACCGATGACGTCGGCGACGGTGCTTCTCTCTTCATCTTTGATGATGACATTTTTCCTTGGCTTTTTACAGTTACAGTTGTTCTTTTTCTTCTTCCGACTTCTTCATCGTGTGCTTGTTCTTGTTCTTCTTCGATTGGGCGCGACGTCGATACCGCTTCTCTCTCACGTTTCACCGACGAGCGTGTCATTTCTGCGGATAATATTTTCTCCATCATCGCCGCTCGATTGTTTCGAGCGGCGGAGAGAATCTCGTTTCTATTCTCTTTCACGCGACGTAAAACTTCTTCTCGGAGTTTTCCTTTCCACGCGTTCTCTGCGTCTCTCGATTTTACTCCGCCGTTTCGTTTATTTTTACCGACGTTGTTTTGGTCGCGATGTTGTTGATATTGATGATGTCGTTGTCGTTGGGAGGAAGAAGACGTGGTGGTCATCGCCGATGGTGCAGATGGCGGTTCAGCGTCGTAAACACTACCACCATCGCTCGTGGTCCCCATTTTTTTCGAGAGCGCGCGCGCACGTCGAAAACAAAAATGTATGTGCAGAACTCAAGAACAAAAAACGCGAAAGCTTTTGTGTGTGTTTCACCTGCCTACATACTGCACAAAAAAACTATGAGAAGAGAGAAGGCCGAGATGAATACGCGCGGATGGAGACGATAGAGCGTCGATAAATAACATTTCTCTGCGCGAAGACATGCCTCGCTTTTCTCCGTCTTCGATTGTATCCTCTTCCTTTCCTTCTTTTTCTTCTTCTCTTCTTCTTTGTGTTTTAAGTAGAGGAGGAAGGAGAAGTGCTTTTCGGCAAATGTTTTTCACGTCGTCGTCGTCGTCGTCGTCAACGAATAGCGACGGAACCAAAAGCACTAAAGACGAAGATGAGAACGATGAATTTTCCAACTACGAAGATTTAATGGCCATGGAAGATTCGTACGGGTCCGGTATATCCGCATCCGAGCACGCAGCCGCAGAAGCGAACGCGAAACTTTTAGAGCAACGAAAAAAAATACTCGAAGAGAGGAAAAAACGAGGGATACAACCGGGAGACAGAGTGAGAGTCCACGCTCGCAAAGGTGCGCCGTACCCAGATTTGAGTAAGCGCAAAAAGTATTACGACGGAGGATATTCCATGATGTCTGCGAAGACCACAGAAGGTGGTGCGCGCGACGGCCACGAAAACGAAGACGAACGAAAACGGGCCGCAAACGTAGAAAACTCGAAAAAAAAGAGGTTCGATATCCGCCCAGTCGTTGGATATGTCGTTACGATTCGCAACGATAGAGTTGGGGTGAAGAGGAACGATCACGCTGAGGATACAGACATCTCTTTTCCAACATTTCCTCGCTCGTGGGTGGAGCAGTTAGATATAGGTGAAATGTGGGAAATGAACACGGGCAGTCGATTCCAAAACACGTACGGTTCGTTCTCATCCGCCGAAGACGCCGCATTTTACCAAAGCGGAGGCGCGAGTGGGAGTCCCGAGGTGCAAGGGCAAAAAGCGTCGACGTCGTAGAATAGCAAAATTAAGAAGAAGTAGTACTCATAGCGCTCGCGTACACACTAGCACGAACTATTAATTTTTTTATAAAATCCATTTTTTCGCTTCATTTTCGGGAATGTCTGGAAAGATATCTCGCATAGCTTTCAGCGAGCTCTTCATTATCTTTTCATTTATCGCGCTCGTGGCCCAATCGCTGGGTGATTGAGAGGGGTTGTTCAACATATCCACTAAATCATTTTCAGAACAACACGCGGCCACGTCCGCTTCGCCTCCGTAAAATTTATCACCAAAAGAATGCACGCCCAGAATGTAACCGTCGTCGTCGAGTAAAGGACCTCCAGAACACCCACTCGCAACTTGTGCGGTGTGTGCAACGTGCGTAAAATCTTCCGAGTATCCTATGATTTCACCGTTACTTTCGCTCGACTGCTCCGAGTCGCGATACAAGGTAAAAAGCGG
>Ga0255767_1001046_pt1 | contig 25048 bp, 30 predicted proteins | sample 071ome_24_FD_179967 | JGI IMG/M metagenome (GOLD analysis project Ga0255767, IMG submission 179967) | Coastal salt marsh microbial communities from the Groves Creek Marsh, Skidaway Island, Georgia - 071402CT metaG (version 2) | ecosystem: Environmental > Aquatic > Marine > Intertidal zone > Salt...
CACCAGAGATTCCCTTCCTCAATTACACCAAGCCCCACCTTCAAGAAAAGGCCGTCGCCAAGTTAAGGCTGTATCAACAGGAGCTCGAGTTTGAGGCTCTGTTGGAAGGGAAACAGCCTCCCTCCCCAGAGGAAATTCAATCCGCCCTGGCCCGCCGGGCCAATGCCCTCAAGGATGAAGCGGATGCAGAAAGCATCGAAGCTTCAAAGAATGTCCTGGCCGACCTGGCGGCGCTGGTTGGCTTTGTGTTGGTCTGCCTGTTTGGCCGCCGGGACCTTCAGGTGCTGCGGGGCTTTCTCGATGAGGCCGTTTACGGCTTGAGCGACAGCGCCAAGGCCTTCGCCATCATCCTGTTCACGGACATTTTTGTTGGCTTCCACAGCCCCGAAGGATGGACCGTCTTGCTCGATGGGATTGCCCACCACCTGGGGCTTCCCGCCGAAGAGAACTTCATCCTTCTGTTCATTGCCACCTTCCCGGTGGTGCTGGCGACGATTTTCAAGTACTGGATCTTCCGCTACCTCAACCGCGTTTCTCCATCGGCCGTGGCCACCCTCAAAAACATGAACGGTGGTGGCTAGTCCCGCCGAGCCTGCGGGTCTGGTTGTTGTCACTGGACCCAGCCGCAGTGGCAAAAGCCGTTGGGCCGAACATCTCGCTGCGCTCCACCCGGGCCCAGTTCTCTACCTCGCCACCGGACAGCCTCCTGGCGACGACGAACGCTGGGCACAACGGATCCGAGACCATCAAGACCGCAGACCCTCTGGTTGGCAGACCCTGGAAGTCGGCGCCGACCTGACCGCTGCGCTTTCAGCTCTCACTCCATCCGCTGATGGCCAGGAGCCCAGGCTCCTGTTGATCGACGCCCTGGGAACCTGGCTCGCCCAACACCTGGAGGCCTCTGCTGAGCAGTGGCAGGACTGCAGCACGGCCCTGTTAAACCAATTGCAACAGCAGCATGAGCCTGTGATCTTGGTGATGGAGGAAGTCGGTTGGGGCGTGGTTCCTGCCACGGCCATCGGCGGGCTCTTCCGCGACAGGATGGGGGACCTGCAACAACGGTTGACCGCGATCAGCCATGAGGCTTGGCTCGTGGTCAGCGGCCGAGCCCTGAACCTCCACGAGCTCGGTATCCCCGTCCCGCGCTAGATGCCATGCCCAGGGTGGTCCTGTTTCAACCGGAGATTCCACCGAATACGGGGAACGTGGCCCGCAGTTGCGCAGCGACCTGCACCGAACTGCATCTCATCGAGCCCTTGGGCTTTCAGATCGATGACCGAACCCTGAAGCGGGCCGGTCTCGACTATTGGCCCTGGGTTCAACTGGAGCGCCACGCCAACTGGGAGCAGTTCCTCGAGAAGCGGCGTCAGCGCGGCGGCCGCCTGCTCGCCCTGAGTCGCCACGCCAGCGAGCCGTACCACCGCATTCAGTACCGAGCGGATGACTGGCTGCTGTTTGGCCGTGAGAGCAGCGGCCTGCCCGGGGAGCTCCTAGAGCACGTGGATCAGCGACTGTTGATCCCCATGCCGGGCTCGGTGGACCAGGGCGGCGGGGTGCGAAGTCTGAATCTCGCGACATCCGTGGGTGTTGTTCTCTTCGAGGCACTCAGGCAACTCGAAGTGGGCTAACCCTTTGCAGGGCAAGGGGTCTCAGATCGAGATTGGGTTGTGGTCGACCCAGAAGTTGACCCTTATGACTTGCGCGGGTACCGGCCAGTCGTTAATCTCGCGCCGTCCGGAGGATGTTGGCTTCTCCACCGGGCTTTGACCTTTGGCCAAACTGGATGAAGCCTGTTCACTTTCTACTGACGACGGCAGCCAGCACTGCAGCCCTTGGGGCTGCCGGCACCGTTGTCGCCCCCTCCCTGGCTGATTCCAAGTCAGGGATGCTGCCGATCTCAGCTCCACCTGCCCTGAGCGCAGACCTGATCGCTGCCGCTGAGACCAGGCCCAGCACCGAGAAGATTTGGGTCAAAGCCCGTCAAGCCATCACCCTCAAGCACCTCGCCAGTCAGTTGGCGCAGGACGAGGCTCTAATCAGCCAGCTCAATGACGTCAAAGCCGATCACGTCTTTGGCCGCAGTGAGTGGATGGTTCTCCCCAGTACCACCATCAAGCAGGTCAAGACGGTTTCCGCTGTCGACACCTCTGAGCTGCGACGCACCCCACCCCTTGAGGCACCGCCGGAGCCCAGCGAGACCGCTCGCATCCGCCGCGGTGACACCACCCTGGCCAAGGTTGCCCAGCGCTACAACCTCAGCATCCAGAAACTCCTGAAGCTGAATCCCGGTCTCCGGGGAGCCCAGCTCGTTGTTGGTACGCCGATTCGTATCGCCCAAGCCAGTGCTGGTCGCAGCCGCATGGTGCTGGGTCTGAAGCCCGTTGGCTCCGGTGGTCTGAGCTGGCCCGACCAACCCGACTTTGGGTTCGGCGACGGGGAGAACTTCAATGACCGTGCCTGGGTCTGGCCGACCAAGGGCATCTTTACCTCCGGCTATGGCTGGCGTTGGGGTCGGATGCACCGCGGCATCGACATTGCCAACAACATCGGAACGCCGATCGTTGCGGCTAAATCGGGTCAGGTGGTCTCCGCTGGCTGGCATGGCGGTGGCTACGGCTATCTCGTTGAGCTGCGGCATGCCGACGGAACCTTGACCCGCTACGGCCACAACAGCAGGATCCTGGTTCGTGCTGGTCAGGTCGTGCCCCAGGGCAAGGTGATCTCCCTGATGGGCAGCACCGGGCGGAGTACAGGTCCCCACCTGCACTTCGAAATCATCCCCGCCGGCCGTGGAGCGGTGAATCCGCTTCAAATGCTTCCCCCTAGGGCCTGATCGCAGCTGCGAGCAGGGTTTCGGCACGGCGATCCTCTACAATCACCTCACCGCGGCTCGGTAGCTCAGCTGGTTAGAGCGTGGGATTCATAACCCCAAGGTCGGGAGTTCAAGTCTCCCCCGAGCCATCGCTTATTGCCTCGCTTCGGCGGGGCTTTTTGCTGTCTGCGTTCACTCCACGCCTAGGGTCTGGCCAGTTAAACCGGGGAGTGATGCAGGCATTCCGACAGGTCTTGCCGTTCTTGGCCTGCGTGGCGCTGGCGCCTTCCAGCGCACTGGCCTGCAGCTGCTCACCGGCCATCGAGACGCCCATCACTCAGCTGTATCGCTGGCAAATCGGACGGCAGGACACACCGGGGCGCCCTGAGCTGAAGTCCATCCAAAACCTTCTCAGCCCAGCGTTGTACCAGGACTTGAGCGCTGCCTATCAGCTCAACCCAGGTGAGGGGCGTGGCTATTTGGATTTCGATCCCTTCAGTGGCACGCAGGTTTACACCCACAACGTGCTCGTGGTGGGCTGCAGCGGCGACAGTGCCGATGTCGCGGTGTTTACGGGTCTGAAAGGACGTCTCTCCGAGACTCCACAACGGCTCTCTCTGCAGATGCAGCAGACCGCCGATGGATCATGGGTGGTGGGTGATGTCAGCTACCCCAGTGGGTTCCAGCTGAGCAGTGTTCTCTCTGGCTTGTTGAAGCAGTGATCCCTCTTCTCTGTCTCTGCGGCCCGTCCGCTGCCGGGAAAACCAGCATGACGCGAGCCCTGCAGGACCTTCTGGAGAGTGACGGCATCAGGGTGTTGCCACTGTCCTGTGATGACTACTACTGGCACGAATGGACCCCGGATGCGGTCTACGGCTACGACACCCCTGCCGGAATTGATGCCGAGGCTCTGCTTGCTGATCTGGAGCAGCTCTGCAGGGGGGACGCCACCAGCCTTCGCCGCTACGACATGGTCAGCCACCAGGCCCGGCACGAGCCTTTGATTCAGGCCTATGACCTGATTGTTCTCGAGGGGGCCTTTGGTCCCCAGCTCCTGCTGGAGGAGCCGCTGCTGCGATCGATGGTCTATCTGGAGCTCACGATGCCGCTGCGCCTCTGGCGACGCCTACTGCGTGATCGCCGTGAACGCGGGCATTCCTTGGCCTATGTGATTCGGCAGACCGTGCTGGAGACGCTGCCCGGGGAAAGGGAATTCATTCTTCCCTTGAAACCGCAAGCCGACCTGGTCATCCAAAACAGCACGGCAGGCCTTGCGACACTGACGGAACACGCCCGCTCCCTCCTGGTGCCATGACCCGTGACGATGGAGCGAGGCTGATCAATGGACCCGAGACGGCCAACACCACACTCCTTCTTGCCCACGGTGCAGGCGCACCGATGGATAGCCCCTGGATGAACACCGTGGCCGAAGGCATCGGCAATTGCGGTGTTCGGGTGGTGCGCTTCGAGTTCCCCTACATGCAGCGAAGTCGGGAGCTGGGTCGACGTTGTGGACCAGATCGACTCCCCAAACTCCTTGATGCCTACCGCGAGGAGGTAATCAGCGAACAACAGCGGCAAGGTGGCGCCAATCTGTTCATCGCTGGGAAGTCCCTCGGAGGGCGCATCGCCAGCCTGCTCATCGACTCGCTGAGCGACGTCCAGGGTTGCCTGTGCCTTGGCTATCCCTTCCATCCCCCAGGACAACCAGAGTCATTGCGCACCGACCATCTCGAGGTCATGCACTCCCCGTGCCTCATTCTCCAGGGGGAACGGGACAGCTTTGGACGCCGTGAGGAAGTGGAGCGCTATCCACTGGCCGCGTCGGTGGAGTTGACCTGGTTGCAGAGCGGAGATCACAGCTTCAAGCCCACCAAGGCCTCCGGACTCACTGAGTCAGACAACTTGCAGGCCGCCATCGACCACTGTCAGCACTTCATGACCCATCACCAGCGCGGGTAGCCCAGGCAACGGAAGAACGAGGGCAGTGTGGCCAACACTTATGGAGCCAACACGGCCACCGAACAATGCGCGAGGTCGTCTTTCGCGTTTCCTGCTCAGCTGAAAACCTGCAAGCCCAAAGTGAGCAACCGCAGCTGAGCATTCGTTCCAGCAACCTTGAGGAACTGCACTACGCAGCTCGCGATGCGTTGATGGACCACTTCGGCCCCAGCCATGGGGCCTATCGGGTTCGCTTTACGCGCTGACGGTCTCGAGCGCCTGGGGGATGCGCTGGAACATGTAGCCCAATCCCCGAGCGGTAAGGATCAGTTCCGGGTTTTCGGGATCATCCTCGAGCTTGGCCCGCAGCCGGGAGATGTGCACATCCACCACTCGGCTGTCGGAGGAGCGCTCGGGCTTGTAGCCCCAGACTTTCTCCAGCATGTCCAGGCGACTGATCGGTTCGCCAGACCGGCTAAGCAGAAGCTCAAGCAGGTTGAACTCCATGCCGGTCAGTCGGATGCGCTCATCGCCCCGATGGGCCTGACGCTTGTTGAAGTCGATGCTGAGGTCACCCACGACCACCACATGGGCCGTGCGGCCGGGCCCGGCCACCCCATTGGCCTGAACAGAGCTGACACGCCGCATGACGCAGCGAATTCGCGCCTCCAGCTCCTTCGGGCTGAAAGGTTTCACCATGTAGTCGTCGGCGCCAAGCTGCAGACCCGTGATCCGGTCTGCCACATCGCCGAGGGCGGTCAACAGGATGATCGGGACCTCCGACTGGGCACGAATGCGCTCGGTCACGGCAAAACCGTCGAGCTCCGGCATCATCACGTCGAGAACCACGACATCCGGTTCTGATGCGCGGAAATGCTCGAGTGCCTGGGCTCCGTTCTCGGCAAGGGTCACTTCGTGACCAAGCATCACCAGGCGGGTCTCAAGGATGCGGCGAATGTTCTCTTCGTCATCTGCGACCAGGATCTTGAGGGGAGCGGTCGTCGTCGCTTCAGTCATCAAGAGGGGATCAGATGCTGTTCTGAATCAACGAATAGCCGAGTGGGTTCCCGTTTATGAAGGAACAACAGGCTTTGTAACGAAGCCGCAGCGGGACTGTCCCTGACTGCTTAGTTCTCCTGTTCTGTGAAGGCATCCAGCAGAACGGGCACCGTCACGATCGGGTCAAAGCTCGTAATCGCAGGCTGCGGAGTGGGCTCGGCCTGACGGCGGAAACGATTCGAACTGGTCCGACTGGGGGCCGGCGAGCTCGCCTGAGGGGAGGCGCTTGGTTGGTCCGCCTCGGAGCGGCGACGGATTGGATTACGCCGGGTCGCCTCTGGACGGGTCGTGGACAGTGGCCGCTGGATCGGTTGGTCCTTCAACTCCCCGCGGAGCTGGTTCAGTAGCCGAAAATGGCCGGTGGTGTTGTATTTCCGCAGCAGCGACGGATCCCAAGCCATTAGCGCTGGTCTGTAAGACCCTCAGCCTATTGGGCAGCGCGGGTGCAGGAGAAGCGTGATAAATTGTTGCGGTGACAACTGGAAGTCGATCCGGGTTCGGGTTAACCGAAACGTTGGGTCTAATCCCTGTCTCCACCAATCATTTCACGGATTATGTCGAGGCTCGTCGGTCTTCAGGCTCCTGACTTCACCGCCACTGCAGTGGTCGATCAGGAATTCAAGGAGGTGACCCTCTCCTCATACCGCGGCAAGTACGTGGTGCTGTTCTTCTACCCCCTGGATTTCACCTTCGTCTGCCCGACGGAGATCACGGCCTTCTCCGATCGCTACAGCGAGTTCTCCAGCCGTAACTGTGAAGTCCTGGGCGTCTCCGTGGACAGCCAGTTCTCTCACCTCGCCTGGGTGCAGACCGACCGTAAGAACGGTGGTCTCGGCGACATCGCCTATCCCCTGGTCGCTGACCTGAAGAAGGACATCGCCCGTTCCTACGAGGTGCTGGACGAGGAAGCCGGTGTGGCCCTGCGCGGTCTGTTCATCATCGATCCCGATGGTGTGATCATGCAGAGCACCATCAACAACCTGCCCGTCGGCCGCAGTGTTGACGAGACCCTGCGTCTGCTCCAGGCCTTCCAGCACATCCGCAACCACCCCGACGAGGTCTGCCCCGCCAACTGGACCCCTGGCGAGAAGACCATGAACCCCGATCCCGTGAAGAGCAAGGAGTTCTTCGCTGCTGTGAACTGATCCCCAGTTCCCATCGAGCTACGGGGGCCGAGAGGCCCCCTTTTTTATGTTCAATCAGGGGCTGCCAGGCTCAGTTCCCCTGTCGCACCGTCCAACTGCGCTGGAACGCCGAGGGGAAGTGCCATGTTGGGCCGCCCGTGGCCGACTGGTAGCTGATGCACCAGCGGGATACCCAAGTTGCCGAGCCGCTCCTCGAGGATCTCCTCCATTGAGAAGTCCCCTGGCAAGACATCGTCCTCAGCCCAGCTGAAGCGCCCTAGGCCAATCCCCCGCACACCATCGAGCAACCCTGAGCTGCGCCACTGCGTGAGCTGCCGATCGACGCGATAGGGAGCTTCACCGGTGTCCTCCAGCACCAAGATCTTGTCCCGCAGGGCGGGAAGCCAAGGCGTACCGATCAAGCTCGTGGCAATGGTGAGGTTGCTCACCACCAGTGCTCCGCGCGCGAGGCCTGGCCGTAGACGCCGGCCCTGAAGGGATGCCACAGGCCTCCCCTTGAGCAGAGAAGACAGGCGTTCCCACTGAAGGTCCGATCCGCCAAACCAGCCATGCACCCCACCGCAACTGCCTGCGGCGAGTTGGGCGAGGAGCACCGCTGAGCAATCTGAAAACCCAACACACCAGCGTGGGGTGGCCGGGATGGACCAGCCCTGCTCGAGCACGCGTGCACTACCCCAGCCCGCCCCGACCAAGAACAGTGCATCAATGGAGGGATCGAGCCAGGCCTGCCGCAGGGAGGAGGCGCGCTGCTCATCCGTCCCGGAGAACCAACGCCACTGGCCCAAGAGTTCAGGCGGAGTGAGAAGCCTCCAACCCTCCTGCCGGCAGCGCCGCCGCAGGAGCTCCAACGTCGGATCCTCTCGCTCAAGCCAGGTGCCTGGTGCGAGCGCTGCAATCCGTGCTCCCGGCTTCAACGGTGCCGGGCCGCGCTGCGTCGCTGCTCGGGAGCGGGCAGCCAGGGGAACCGCTGCCGCTAGTGCCCCAAGGAGCAGCTCACGGCGGCGCCAGGGTTTCATCCCAACAGGCTGGCCAACAGACGGCGTCCATCGACCCCACCGGTCGCTGGGTCACAGGCCCGTTCGGGGTGGGGCATCAGGCCGAGCACATTGCCCTGGGCATTGGTCAGGCCAGCCACGTCGGCGACGGAGCCGTTGGGATTCCGGCAGTAGCGCAGCACCACCTGGCCTTGGTCCTCAAGGGCCTTGAGGTCATCGGGAGCGGCCTGGTAGCGCCCCTCTCCATGGGCGATAGGGAAATTCACCACCTCGCCGCTGCTGTAGCCCTGCAGCCAGCTGCACTGGCCCGGCTCAACGCGAAGATCCGTGGGCTCGCAGATGAAGTGGAGTTTCTGGTTACGGGTCAGGGCGCCTGGCAAGAGGCCCATCTCGGTCAGCACCTGGAAGCCATTGCAGATTCCCAGCACGCGACCGCCGCGCTTCGCGAAGGCCGCGACTTCCTCCAGCACAGGGGCGAAGCGCGCAATCGCTCCGCAGCGCAGGTAGTCGCCGTAGCTGAATCCGCCTGGAATCACGACGGCATCAAGACCACTCAGATCCCGCTCCTCATGCCAGAGGAAGCGGGTTTCGATGCCCAAACAGCCCTGGGCTGCCCACTGGACATCCCGGTCACAGTTTGAGCCGGGAAAAACAACGACACCAAGGGTCATGGCTCAGGCTCCAGCGCTGGAGTCGTCCTTGAGCTCGAGGGTCCAGTCCTCGATCACGGGATTGGCCAACAACCGGTCACTCAACAGCTCCAACTGCTGACGGGCGGTCTGGGCGTCAGGAGCCTCAAGCTCCACCTCCACGGCCTTACCGATCCGCAATTTGCCGATGCCATCGACACCCAGGCGTGAGGCAGCGGCTCGGGTGGCTTCACCAGCGGGATCGAGCACGGAGGGCCTCAGGGAGACCAACACACGGGCAGAGAAGACGGGCACCTGAGCTCTAGGTGGGGTTTGTTAAATCTTGGCAGGCCGGCTGACGCTGGACCCGGCTGTGGTCAGGTTGGAGGGGGTCCTAAGGGGTCGCCGTGGATCGCTTGCCGCTGCTGACTGGGCTGCTGACAGCCTGGGCACTCCTGACCGCCCAGGTCGCCAGAGGGGAGGAACCCTTTTCCCTTCCGCTCGAATGCCAGCTCGAATCGGCCCGCTGGCAGCCCTGCACGTTGACCGTTGAACGGCTCGGGGAGCACTGGTGGCTCCAGGTCGGTGGACGCCGACTGGACTTTCACCACGATGGACGGGGACAGATCGAACTTCAGGAGGCGGCAAGAGAGCCCCGGCTTGTTCAGCCCCACTGGAGATCTGAGCAGGCCCTCTGCTGGGGGGGCATCTGCGCCAAAGGAGCCTTGCCGCTGGACTAGCCCAGACCGGCGATCAACTGATCCTTCAGGGCTGAACCCTTGAGGGACAGGCCCAGGGCGACAAGCTCAAGCCCGTCGTGGTTAGGGCGCTCCAGCCGCGAACCGCTGTCAAACCAACACTCCAGACGCGGGCCAACCGCCTGAATCTGCAGCGGGTGGGTTTTACCAGGCAGCCAAGCCCGTCCCTTGAGACGCAGCAGGCCTTGGTCTGTAATGCAAGCCGGCAACAGGGCTTCGAGCTGGGCTTTGCTGGTCACTCCCTGCCACTGGAAGGCGAGCGATTCCATCGCCACGTGGGTGTGGTCGTGGTCGTGGTCGTGATCGTGATCGTGATCGTGGTCGTGGTGATGATCGTCGTCGTGTTCGGGGCGATCGAGTCCCATCAGCAGAGCCGCTGGGACGTCGCCGCGGGCCATGGGCAGAACAGACACGCCGCTGCGGACCTGGTCGCTCAAGCGGCGGCGGAGACGGTCGACGGCCTCCTCGCTTAAACAATCCGCCCGGCTCATCAGCACGAGATCGGCGGCCTCGAGCTGATCGTCGAAGAGCGCGTTGATGTCACTGAGGTGATCCAGGCTTGGATCGGCCTGTCGTTGGGCCTCGAGGGCACTGGGATCGGCAACGACACTTCCGCCACTCAATGCCTCACCGTCGACAACGGTCACCACGCCCGTCACACGGGTCTTGGTGCGAATCTCAGGCCAGCGGAAGGCCTGCACCAGGGGCACGGGCAGGGCGAGGCCACTGGTTTCGACGACGATTCCATCGAGTTGGTCAGCGCGCTGCAGCAACTGCTGCATGACCGGCAGAAACTCGTCCTGGACGGTGCAGCAGAGGCAACCGTTGGCCAGCTCAACGACCCGTCCGTCGAGCTCATCCTCAGGGCAAAAGCCGCAGCTGCGAATCAAATCGCCATCGATCCCCACCTCACCAAACTCGTTCACCAGAACGGCAAGCCGCAGGCCACTGGAGACCAGCAGCTGACGCAACAGTGTCGATTTACCAGCGCCAAGAAACCCGGTCACCACCGTGACCGGGAGGCGTGATGCGGGTGCCACAGTCATGGTCAGGCGACGAGCGCGGTCCAGGTGAAGGCGGCGCCGATGCCGACCATCACACCGGCGAGGAGCTGTTTCTGGCTCAGCGGGAGCCCCTGGCTGAAGCGACGCAGGCCAACGAGGGAGAGGGTCAACAGAGCGCCTTGGCTGAGCAACAAACCCAGCAGGTAGAAGGCAATGGGGGTGGACTCCCAGCCAATCACCGAGGCACTGAGCACATAACCGTGCAGAGCGAAGGCGGGAATCAAGCTGAGGGCAGGAAGACGGCCCACGATCACGAGGCCCTCGACCACCAGGGAGAGGGAGACCAGTGCCTCGGCACCAGGCAGACCGGGCAACCAAAGACCCAGTGCCGTGGCGCTGAGGCCCACCAGCAGCAACGCCATGGTCCAACGCATGGAGCGTTGAAAGCCAACCAGGGCCAGGGCAATCAGAAAGAGCAGATGGTCAGGCCCCAGCAGCGGGTGGGCCAGACCACTGATCAATCCACTCACCGGTGAGGGAACCAGCGCCATGGACTCCATCGGGTGATGGGCCAGAGCTGGCGCGGCAGAGAGGGAAGCCAGCAGGAGCGCAGGGGCCCCGAAACGCTTGAACATCAATAGGACTGGTCCGCGCCAGGTGATTTATGGGAGTGAACCGGCGGGCGTTCTGACTGGAGCCCTGGGGACAGGACTCTTCACAGCTGCGGGACAGCGCCGGAATTACACCGGACTTTCCCCGTTTCCTCCTCGGGCTGATCCCCCGAAGAACCGGAGCACTGAGCCTAAGCGCTGATTAACGACAGGCCAGGCTTTCGCGGGTATCGACACCCGTACGTGGATTGACGCCGCTGGCCCGGGCACAAAGGGCCTTCTGCTGCGGAAGGTCCAGAACCGCGTCGGTGAAGTCCGTGCCTTCGATGACCGCGCCGGTGAACTTGCTGTTCATCAGCATCGCGTTGCGAAAGACCGCACCGCTGAGGTCAGCGTTGTCAAAGCGGGTGGCGAAGGCCACGGCATCCTCGAGATCAGCCGCCGAGAGGTTGGCGTTTTGCAGATTGGCGGTGTTGAACACGGCCCCGCGCAGGTCGGTCTCACTGAGGTCAAACCCCTCCATGGAGGCTTTTAGAAACTCCTGCTGCTGAAGGTTTCGGCCGTGCATGTCCGGTTGCAGGTCCTGAGCGCTGCGCTGACCACGTAGTTCGGGGGCGGTAATCGCCAAGGCCGGGGAGGCCACTGGAAGAACAGAGGCCAGCAGCAGAACAACGCCGAGGGCGAGGGTGCTCAATGAGCGGGCCACGAGCAACTGAATGAGCGCAACGAGGTTCCGCACTGCAGCTTTAACTTGGGCGCTCAAGTTATTGCAGGCGGATACCGGAGCGCGACCGATGAGCAAGACCCTTCGGGTGGTGGTCCCTCCCCATCCCCTCATTGGCCATTGGCTGACCGTGTTGCGGGATCGAGAGACCCCTCAGCCCCTCTTTGCAACGGCCATGGCCGAACTGGGTCGATGGTTGACCTATGAGGCCATGCGGGACTGGATTCCTTACCAGCGGGTGCAGGTGCAGACACCACTGGCCCAGACGGAAGGGACCATCGTTGACGGTTCGATTCCGGTACTGGCTGTGCCGATCCTCCGAGCTGGATTGGGGCTATGGGACGGAGCCAAGTCGGTGATCCCTAGCGCTGCCGTCGCCCACATGGGCCTGCAACGGGATGAGGCCAGCGGTCGCTGCCGGTGTTACTTCAACGGTCTTCCGGAGACCATCCCCGCCAATGCAGGGGTGCTGGTCTTTGAACCCATGGTGGCCACTGCTGGAACGCTCCTGAACGTGCTCGAACAGCTGGAGACCAAGGGGGTGACTGGCCAACGGGTGCGGGTGATCTCCACCCTTGCCGCCAGTCCCGGGTTGAAAACCCTCGGTGAGCGCTACAGCGATCTGACCATCTACACCGGCTGTATCGACGCCGAGTTGGACGATCAGCAGCGCATCGTTCCTGGCTTAGGTGACGCTGGCGACCGTCTGTATGGCAGGCCGCAGTCAGGCTTCGTAGGCTGAGGCAACTTCAAAGCAGGTCCACGCGATGTCCAACCGAGACGGCGGTTCAGGTTCTCTGAGCACCCTCTTGGTTGGTGCTGTGATCGGTGCCGCTGGCTTTGCCTGGTGGCTCTATTCCGAGGCTGAGCGGCGCCAGCAAAACACCCGGCAACAGCGAAGCCTGCGCCTAAGTCGGCTGGCCGATCACGACGATCAAGCCTTTGACCCCAACAGCGACCGCCCGGTGGTCCGGGAGGTTGAACTTCAGGACAAGGTTCAAGAGCTCAACCAAGCGATCGAAGACGTTCGCAGGCAGCTCGAGGGGCTGAGCCCCCAGAGCTGACAGGGCTCCTCGGTAGGTTGCTGGGAAGACAACCCCGCAGCCATGCTTCGCTCCGCCGCGATCACCCAGGGCATTCAGCGCTCCCCCAACCGCGCCATGTTGCGGGCTGTCGGTTTTGGAGACGCTGACTTCAACAAACCGATCATCGGCATCGCCAACGGCTACAGCACGATCACGCCCTGCAACCTGGGCCTCAACGATCTGGCCCGCCGGGCTGAGGATGCGGCTCACGCGGCGGGTGCCATGCCCCAGATGTTCGGGACCATCACCGTGAGTGATGGCATCTCGATGGGCACCGAAGGGATGAAGTATTCCCTGGTGAGCCGCGAGGTGATCGCGGATTCAATCGAGACAGCCGTGAACGGTCAGAGCATGGATGCGCTGCTCGCCATCGGCGGCTGCGACAAAAACATGCCTGGGGCCATGCTGGCCATGGCGCGGATGAATATCCCTTCAATCTTTGTCTACGGCGGCACGATCAAACCCGGAAAGCTCGGCGCCTGCGACCTCACCGTTGTGAGTGCCTTTGAGGCGGTGGGTCAGTTCAGCGGTGGACGGATCGACGAGCAGGAGCTCACGGCCATTGAGAAGAACGCCTGCCCTGGCGCCGGCAGTTGCGGCGGCATGTTCACCGCCAACACGATGAGTGCGGCCTTCGAAACCATGGGCCTGAGCCTGCCCTACAGCTCCACCATGGCTGCCGAAGATCCTGAAAAAGCCGATAGCGCTGCCCGCAGCGCGGAGGTGCTGGCTGAGGCGATCAAGGCCAACATCCTTCCCCGCGATCTGATGACCCGCGAGGCCTTTGAAAACGCCATCAGCGTGATCATGGCCGTCGGCGGCTCCACCAACTCCGTGCTCCACCTCCTGGCCGTGGCCCGCACCGCTGGCGTTGATCTCTCGATCGATGACTTCGAGACCATCCGCCAACGGGTGCCCGTGATCTGCGACCTCAAGCCCAGCGGCCGCTACGTCACCGTGGATCTCCACCAGGCCGGTGGCATCCCCCAGGTGATGAAGCTGCTGCTGGATGCCGGTCTGCTCCACGGCGATTGCAAAACGATCGAGGGCAAAACCCTCAAGCAGGTGCTCGCCGATGTTCCCGCGGTGCCCCCAGCCGGCCAAGACGTGATCCGGCCGCTGAGCAATCCGCTCTACGCCAAGGGACACCTGGCAATCCTCAAGGGCAACCTGGCCGAAGAGGGTGCCGTGGCCAAGATCAGCGGGGTGAAGAATCCGGTGATCACCGGCCCCGCCCGCGTATTTGAAAGCGAGGAAACCTGCCTGGCCGCCATCCTCGATAAGCAGATCAACCCAGGCGACGTGGTGGTGGTGCGACAGGAGGGTCCCGTGGGTGGCCCCGGCATGCGCGAAATGCTCAGCCCCACCGCCGCGATCGTGGGCCAGGGCTTACTGGATTCCGTGGCCCTGATCACCGATGGACGCTTCTCCGGGGGCTCGTTTGGACTGGTGGTCGGCCATGTGGCGCCCGAGGCGGCCGTGGGCGGAACCATCGGTCTGGTCCAGGAAGGCGACAGCATCACCGTTGATGCCAGCCAACTGCTGATCCAACTCAATGTTGATGACGCCGAACTGGCCGCCCGCCGGGCCGCCTGGAGCAAGCCTGAGCCGAGGTACCGCACCGGTGTTTTGGGTAAGTACGCCCGGCTGGTGAGCTCCAGCAGCAAAGGTGCTGTGACCGACCAGCCTGACCTCTAGGCCTCGCCAGCAATCAAGGCGCGAATTCGCCTGCAGAGGGCTTCAAGGGGGGCGCCGGCGCTGGGGCGTTCGCAGCGCTCCCCTGAGTTCGCTTGCATCCAGACGGGATGGCTGCCATGCCAAAGCATGGGTGCCTGCTCATCGGCCACCATGCTGAGCATCAGGTTTAGTTCGTCGCCGCTGCGGTAGATCTCCAGCTCGAGATCGCGATCAGGGTGGCGAACCCCATCGGTGTCGCGCGCTTCGATCAAGAGACAGCAATCACTGCAGTCCCCGACGGTGGAGGGCGGTTCGCCACTGAAACGCAGGGCGTGGCGATAGGGCTTCAGGCAGACATCGGCGGCCTTGGCCAATTCGCTCAGGAGGGGTTCGAGGTCCACAGTCAGGCCACGGCTCGGATCGAGCGGAGCAGCAAGCGCAGGGCACCGGGCCGGAAGCCGGGATTACGGCCGCCCATGTCTCCAAATTTGGAATGCAAGATCTGAATTCTGGTCACCCGTGCGGGATCAAAACGAAGGGGCAGGCCAACGGGGGTAGCCCGAACGCTGGGGGTGAGACGACTAAAGGGAATCGTCACCACTGAGGTGCCGTTGGGCCGGGTGGAGAACTCCGCCACCCAACGCAATCCACCTGGGATCAGTTCCGTGAGGCCGGCCACCCCATCACGGCTGGCCAGGGCCAGCTTGTAGCGGCGACCATCGCCATCGAGTTCGAGCTCGAGGGCTCCGTAGGAGGAGAGATCCAGCGGTGGATCCAGCACCGCTGAGCGGCAGCTCACAAAGCCGCCCCCCTCGGGTTCAACGACGGCCTCCATCAGCAAGCCAGACGCGGTGGAGTGACACTGACCCTGGCTACGGCCCCCCATGATCGTGTCGTTCAGGGTCTGCCATCCAGGGAAGTCAGCTCCCTGTGCCAGGACCAGTGGCGCGAGCATGGATGCGAGCCAAAGCAACGGCGTCAGCCTGCCGCAGTCACACCCGCAAGCGCGGCCTCATCCGCCAGGACAAGAACCTCACTGCGGGGAGTGACCAACTTGGCGGGGGTCCTCTCCGGTGATTCGCTTGGATCCAGCAGCCGGCTGAGGGCCTGAACCTTGCCCGATCCACTCACCAGAAAGATCACCTGACGGGCCGCACTCAACACAGGCGCGGTCAAGGTGATGCGCTCCAGGCCCTTACCGCGACCGACCGTGGTCCATTGATCAGTGATGCTCGGCGCCTCGGTGCCGGGGAACAGGGAGGCCGTATGGCCGTCCTCACCCAAGCCGAGAACCATCAGATCAAAGATCGGCGGCTCACCAGGACAGACCCTCTGGATGGCCGACGCGAATGCGGCGGCACTCTCCTCTGGCGTGGGCAGGCTCACCGTCGGCACCGGATGGAAGGCGGCCTTGCGGCCGGGCCCCTCCTTCAGCAGGGTCTGCCGAAGCATGCGGGCGTTGCTGGAGGCATCCTCGGAATCGACCCAACGTTCATCGCCGAGGAACACATCCACCCTCTCCCAGGGAAGGTGTTCCTGACCCAGTAGGCCGTAGGCCACCGCTGGGGTACTCCCACCGGAGAGAGCCAATTGGGCCCGATCCCGTTGATCCAGGGCGAGATCCAGATGGGAAGCAATGGTCTGGGCAGCGAGGCGGGCCAGGGCGTGGCCGTCGCTTGCCCGTTCAATGCGGTAGCTCGTCATGGACGGTTGCCTCTCAATCGAGCCACTCGGTGTGGAAGGTCCCCTCTTGGTCGACCCGCTGGTAGGTGTGGGAGCCGAAGCAATCGCGCATGGCCTGCACGAGGTTTTGCGGCAGGCGGGCGGTGCGGTAGCTGTTGATGTAGTCGAGGGTGCTGCTCAGGCAGGGGACAGGGATCCCCGCCTCCGCAGCGCCGGCAACGACCTTGGCGAGGCCCGGCAGGCGACGATTCACCTGCTCGGCGAACCAAGGGTCGATCAAGAGATTGACCAGCTGCGGGTTGGCATTGAAGGCGTCCTGAATGCGCTTGAGCAGGCGCGCGCGGATGATGCAGCCCCCCTTCCAGATCTGGGCGATGGAGGGCATGTTCAGGTTGTAGTCATGCTCAGCCGAGGCAATGCGCAAAAGCTCCATGCCTTGGGCATAGCTCGCCATGCAGGCCAGGACGACGGCATCCATCAGCGGACCAGTCCCGTCGTTGCCGCAGAGCTCAAAGGATTGGACCGCGGGGCCATGGAGGATCGCCTCGGCGTTCTGGCGCTGGGGCTTGATCGAGCTCATCACGCGGCCGTTGAGGGCGGCGTAGATGGTGGGCACCGGTGCCCCCATCTGCAGGGCACTCACCACGGTCCAAAGACCCGTGCCCTTTTGGCCCGCCTGATCGACGATCTTCTCCACAAGGTCGCTGCCATCGGCGGGGTCCTTGGTCCGCAGGCAGATCTCGGTGATTTCAACGAGATAGGACGCCAACTCCTCTGTGCTGTTCCAGTGGCCAAAGATGTCGGCCATCTGTGTGCCGCTGAGGCCCCCAACCCGCTTGAGCAGGTCGTAGGCCTCGGCCAGGATCTGCTCAATGCCGTACTCAATGCCGTTGTGGACGGTCTTGACGAAGTGGCCAGAGCCCCCAGGACCGATGTAGGTGACACAGGGTCCGTCCTCCACCTGGGCCGCCATCTTGCAGACGAGGCTCTCAATGGCGTCGTAGGAGGCCTTGGTGCCGCCGGGCATCATGCTCGGCCCCTCGAGGGCTCCCTTGGCCCCGCCTGAGACCCCCATCCCGATAAAGCCAAAGCTCTTGCTCTCGAGCTCAGCCACACGACGTTCGGTGTCGTGGTACTCCGAGTTCCCACCATCGATCAGCAGGTCGCCTGCTTCGAGGTAGGGCGAGATGTCTTTGATCACCGCATCCACAGCGGGACCGGCCTTGACCATCATCAGGATCCGGCGCGGATGCTGAAGCTTGCTGACAAAGTCCTCCAGGCTCGTGGAGCCAACGATGTTCTTGCCGGCGCCCATCCCAGAGAGGAACTCCTCTGTCTTGGCATAGGTGCGGTTGTAGACCACGCTGGAGAAGCCATTGCGCTCAGCGTTGAGCACCAGGTTCTCGCCCATCACACCGAGACCGATCAAGCCGAAATGGGCCTTGTCCATGGAGCTTTGAAGATGGATCCAATGTCACCAGTGTGGCGGCGTCTTTCAGCGGCGTGAACCGTTGTTGGTGAACACTGAAACAGGTTGAGTTGCCAACACAAAAAAACCCTCTCTGCAAAGGCAGAGAGGGTTTGGTACTCAATCGTCTTGGGCGATCAAATGACGGTGTTGTCGGGGATGCTCGCGTTCTTGACCACGACGACGATGCCGTTACGGATGTAGAAGCCCAGTTCAGGACGATCGGCTTCTTCGACGTTGTCCTTGTTGACGATGGTGACGTTGTCTCCGATGCGAGCGTTCTTGTCGAGGATCGCGCGCTTAACCGTTGTGCCGCGACCGACGCCGACAGGAGTTCCGCCGCGGTGACGCAGAGCATTGCGTTCGGCGGATGACTCAAAAAAGTCGTTGCCCATCACCAGGGTGTCCTGAAGAACAGCGTCTTCTTCAACGCGGCTGCGAACACCCAGGACGCAGTGGTGGATGCTGCAGGCCTTGAGGATTGAACCCTCACCAATGATGGATTGGGTCACCTGGGAGTCCAGCAACTTGCTGGGGGGCAGGTAACGGGGACGCGTGTAGATCGGGAAGGACTCCTCGTAGAACGAGAAGGCCGGGTTGGGCTGATCGGTCAGGGCCAGGTTGGCCTCATAGAAGGCACCGATCGTTCCGATGTCTTCCCAATAGTCATCGAAGAGGTAGCTCTGGATGTGGTCACCCCGCTCCAAGGAGGCAGGGATCAGCTCCTTGCCAAAGTCCGTGGCGCTGGGGTTCTTCGCCAGCAAATCGAACAGGGTCTCGCGGCTGAAGACATAGATCCCCATCGATGCGAGATAGGGGCGCTTCTCGGCTTCCTCTGGGGAGAGCCCCAGACGGGAGGTGTCGACCCACATCTCCTTCAGGGCATCACCCTTGGGCTTCTCGCGGAACTCGCGAATCTTTCCTTTCTCGTCGGTGTGCATCAAGCCGAAGGCTTCGGCCTGCGGGGCATCCACCGGCAGAGCACCGATGCTGATGTCGGCGCCGGTGGCGATGTGGTGGTTGACGAACTCGCTGTAGTCCATCCGGTAGAGCTGGTCACCGGAGAGGATCAGGTAGTGGTCCACATCCCATTCCTGGAAGAGCCACTGGTACTTGCGAACAGCATCCGCTGTTCCCTCGAACCAGCTGGGGCTCTCAGGGGTCTGCTGGGCCGCCAGTACCTCGACAAAGCCCTGACCAAAGCCAGAGGAGAGGTTGTAGCTCTGGGTGAGGTGGCGGTTGAGGGAAGCGCTGTTGAACTGCGTCAACACGTACATCTTGTTGATGTCGGAGTTGATGCAGTTACTGATGGGGATATCAATCAGTCGATACTTGCCAGCCAGGGGCACGGCGGGCTTGGCCCGCATCTTGGTCAGAGGGTAAAGGCGGGTCCCTGCACCGCCGCCCAGAATGATCGCCAGAACGCGCTTCATCGCTTCCCTCTACGCCAAAAGCACGGCGACGTTAAGCGATTACTGAGGCCGCTCCACGGCTTTTGGGGCACATTGGCGGCAATTCGTACGGCTTTTCCCAGAACAGCCGTGATCCCTTAAAAACCGGGTGGGGTGCTTAGCCCTGGAGGTCCTCCAATTCGAACAGCTCCTGGATGACCTTCATCGCTTGGTGCCGCTGCTGACGGGGCTGGGGAGCCCTCAGTTTCGTGACGGGACCATGGAGGATTTTGTTGATGATCCCTTTGCTCAGGGCCTCGACAACCTTGCGCTCGCGGGCGGAGAGGTCAGGACCCATCCGACTCAGTGCCTTCTGGAGCTCCTGCTCGCGGATCTCCTCGAGTTGGGTGCGCAGCCTGTTGGCCACGGGGACCGCCTCTAGACCATCCCACCACTCGATGAACTGTTGCCCCTCCTGATGAAGCATGCCCTCTGCTTCAGCGGCAATCTCACGGCGCGCCTCCTGGTTGCGGGCAACCACCTCTTGGAGGTCGTCCACGTCATAGGCAGCGATGCCGCTGAGCTCGGAGACATCCGCTGAGATGTTCCGTGGCACGCCGATGTCCACCAACATCAAGGAGGAGCGTCGGTTCAATTGCCCCAAACGCTCTGCCGTAATGATCGGGTCATCGGCACCCGTGCTGGTGAACACAAGGGAACAGGTGCTCAGGCAGTGATTGAGATCGCTGAGCGGCCGGCATTGCACCGGCAGAGCGGGGAAGTCCGCCGCCATCTCCTCGGCACGGGAGACGGTTCGGTTGAGCAGGACAACACCCCTGGCTCCCTTGGCCTGAAGGTGCTGGAGAAGCAGTCGGGCCATCCGACCGGCGCCAACCACCGCAATTTGTTCCTGATCGAGGGGAACGAGATCGTCAATCCCACGGGCTTGTCCAACCTTCAGTTGGGCCAGCTCAACGGCTGCAGAGCTGATCGAAACGGCACCGGTCCCCAGGTTGGTCTCCGAACGCACCCGCTTACCAGTGCTGACGGCTTGGTTGAGCAGGCGGTTCAGGATTGGGCCGATCGAGCGATGCTCTTGGCCCAGGCGGTACATCTTTTTGACCTGGGACAGGATCTGGCCTTCCCCCAAGACCAAAGAATCCAAGCCAGCCGCGACACGCATCAGGTGCCCGATGGCCTCCTCGTGGTGGTAGGCAAAGAGGTGGGGCATGAGCTCAGAGAGCTCAAGGCCGGAATGCTGACTGAGAAAACTGCCGACGGCTGAAACCCCCTGCTCAGGGTTGCGAAGCAGGGTGTAGATCTCGAGCCGATTGCAGGTGCTGAGAATCGAGGCCTCAAGAACCTGTTCGTCCGCCCGCAGGCGCTGGAGGGAGTCCTCCATGCTCTGCTCAGCAATGCTGAGACGTTCCCGGATCTCAACCGGGGCCGTTCGGTGACTGAGTCCGACGACGGCGATGTGCATGAAGGTGGATCCGGGGGTGCGCAACAGGGACGGCTAAAAGAAAGCCGGGCCTCCCAGAGGAGACCCGGCTCGAGCTGATCGGGCGATCAGCGCAGAGCGATGCTCTGGGCTCCGTCCTTGATGTGGACCGTGGTGGTGAAACGGGCGGTGTTGTCCAGGGTGCTGATCACCAGGGAGCTGGTGCGGGTGCAGTCCTTCTCGAACTTCACGCCGTCGAAGAGCAGACCATCGGTGATGCCGGTGGCAGCGAACACCACGTTCTCGCCGCAGGCCAGTTCGTTGGCTTCGTAGACGCGGTCGGGATCGGTGATACCCATCTCGGCCAGGCGGGCCAGGTTGCCTTCCTTGGTCAGGCCTTCCCACTCGGAGGTCTGAGCGACGGCGGGGTCGTACACCAGTTGTCCCTGGAAGTGACCGCCCAGGGCGCGCAGGGCGGCTGCGGAAATCACACCCTCAGGAGCAGCGCCAATACCCATCAGACAGTGGGTACCGGTGCCTGCGAAACCACAGGCGATGGCAGCCTGCACGTCGCCATCAGAGATGGGCTGGACGCGGGCGCCGGTGGCGCGGATCTCCTTGATCAGGTCCTTGTGACGAGCGCGGTCCATCACCACGATGACCAGCTCTTCAGCGGGAAGGCCCAGGCACTCGCTCAGGATCTTGATGTTCTCGGTGGCCGACTTGTTGATGTCGACCTTGCCCTTTGCTGCCGGGGGTGCAGCCAGCTTCTTCATGTAGAAGTCGGGGGCATTGAAGAGACCGCCGCGGTCAGAGGCAGCCAAAACGGCCATCGAGCCACGCTGGCTGTTGGCACAGAGGTTGGTGCCTTCGCAGGGGTCCACAGCGAAGTCCACGCCAGGGCCGGTGCCGCTGCCGACTTCCTCACCGATGTACAGCATGGGGGCTTCGTCGCGCTCGCCCTCGCCGATCACGATGCGGCCCTGCATCTGGATCTTGTACATGCGCTCACGCATCGCCTCCACGGCGGCTGCGTCGGCCTCGTTCTTCAGGCCCATGCCGGTGAGCTTGGCGGAAGCAATGCCTGCCTGCTCAACAACCTCGAGAATTTCTTGAATCAGGGTGCGATCCACGGCGGTCCGGCGATGGGAAGGGTTGAAGCGCTGAAAGGGCTCTGGGGCTCTGGAGACCTGCATTGACGGCCGTGAGGACCAGTCAATGAGTGGAAGTCCAGCGCCAGCAGGGCCTTTCGGGCTTTTAGCGCCGCTCACTGTATCAGTGCTTCACGGCGCGCCGAGCCGAAGCAGCCTTTGAAAAAGAGGGGGGATGGCGATTCCTACAATCGGCCCCTGTTCAGCCGCGGTTGCGCCCCATGAGCACCAAGTCCCTGGTGATCTCCCCCTCGATTCTGTCCGCGGACTTTTCCCGGCTTGGGGAAGACGTGCGTGCGGTGGATGAAGCCGGTGCGGACTGGATTCACGTGGATGTGATGGACGGACGCTTTGTCCCCAACATCACCATCGGCCCAATGATCGTCGAGGCCCTGCGCCCGGTGACCAAAAAGCCCCTGGACGTTCACCTGATGATCGTCGAGCCGGAAAAGTACGTCCCCGACTTCGCCAAAGCCGGTGCGGACATCATTTCCGTGCAAGTCGAAGCCTGCACCCACCTGCACCGCAACCTCGCGCAGATCAAAGATCTCGGCAAGATGGCCGGTGCGGTGCTCAACCCCGGCACCCCGATCGACACCCTCGAGTACTGCCTCGAGCTCTGTGATCTGGTGTTGATCATGAGCGTCAACCCCGGCTTCGGTGGCCAAAGCTTCATCGAGAGCCAGGTGCAGAAGATCCGTGACCTGCGTCGGATGTGCGACGAAAAGGGTCTGGATCCTTGGATCGAGGTGGATGGCGGCATCAAGGCCGAGAACGCCTGGAAGGTGATCGAAGCCGGCGCCAACGCCATCGTCAGCGGCTCGGGCGTGTTCAACCAGCCCAGCTACGCCGATGCCATGACTGGGATCCGCAACAGCAAGCGCCCCTGAGTCAGCCAACCCACGGCACACAAAAGCCCCGGCCTAGCCGGGGCTTTTTTAGTGGCCAGTGTGGCTGGATCAGCTGAAGAACCAGCCGTAGCTGTGCAGGCCGATACCCAGCAGATTGACGCCGATGTAGCAAACGCAAATCACGACAAAGCCAGCCACCGCAACCAAGGCGGGACGACGTCCCTGCCAACCCCGGCTCAGGCGGGTGTGAAGGTAGGCGGCATAGACCAGCCAGCAGATCAAGGCCCAGGTTTCCTTGGGATCCCAGCTCCACCAGCTCCCCCAGGCTTCGTTGGCCCAGACGGCACCGCTGACGATGCCGACGGAGAGCAACAGAAAACCAACGGTGATCGTGCGATAGCTCAGGCTATCGAGCTGTTCACTGAGGGAGAGGGAGGCGCTGCTCAAGGCAAGATCCGCTGGAGCTCCGTCGGTGGCAAGCCTGGCTTGACGAAAGCCGCCACTGCCGATGGAGCTGCTGCGCAGTTCCAAGGCCTGCCCGCGGTCGGTGAAGAGCACCGCCATCGAGAGCAGCGAGCCGACCAAGAGGGCTGCATAACTGACCATGATCACGCTGACGTGCATCACCAGCCAGCTGGAGCGCAGGGCGGGCACCAGTGGTGCGGCCTGCTGCAGTTGATCCGGCAGGGCGAAGGAGGCGAAGGCCACGCAGCCCAGGCCCATGGGTGTGGCGGAGGCCGCCACGAGCGGTGAGCGATAGGTGCGCTCCACCAACAACTGGGTCAAGGTGCAAGCCCAGGCCAGGAAACAGAGTGACTCGTAGAGGTTGCTGATCGGGAAGTGGCCGGACTGCCACCAGCGCAGCACCAATTGCGCGGTGAGAGCCAAGTTGGCCGTCGCCACCAGGAGGCGAACCACGGTGCTGCCCTGGCCTCCCCCACTGACGCTCCAGAAGGACAGGGGAAGGGCCAGGAGCAACAGCGCAAAGGCAGCAAGGCCAAGCGCGAGAACCGGATCGGTCACGAAACCGCTGACGAGATCAAAGATGGCGAACAGTCTGCCGCGCCAAAGGCAAGGTCAGCGGCTGGCCTTGCGAAGCAGCACAAGACCGCCACCAAGACCAATCAAGACCGGCAACCAAGCGGCAAAGAAGGGGTAGAGGGTTCCTTTGATGCCGAGGGAGCTAAAGATGAACGACATCAGGTAATAGCCAAAGATCAGCAAAACGCTGATGCCGAATCCCTGACTGCGGCTCGTGCGGGAATTGGGGCGGACCCCAAGGCTGCTGCCGATCAAGCCAAAGACCAAGCAGATGGCCGGGAAGGCAAATTTTTCCTGGATCCGCACCCGCAGCCGGCGGGCTTCCTTCTGATCACCGGCCTGCACCAGCAGTGCCTCTGCGCGGCGGGCCTGGGCCACGGTCATCTGCGCCGCATCACTGGGCAGCATCCCCACATCCTGGGGAGCCCGGGTGAAGGGGTAGTAGTAACTGGTGTAGTTGGCCGAGGTGGTGAAGTTATTGGCCGCATCGATGTTCAGGATGCGGCCATTGCGGAACTCCCACATCGCCCTGTTCTCATCCCAGACCGCGGTGTTCGCGGTCAAAACCTGCTGCTGATCCTCACGGGAGAAATCGAGCAGGGTGACGGTCTGCATCTCACCGTTCTTGAACTCCTTGGCATAGAAGAGCTGGGTCAGTCCCTCTCCGGCATTGCCACCGGGTTCCTTGGGGGTAATGCGGCCAAAGCGCGAATAGACAACGTTTTTGCCCGTCTGGGCGGAGAGGGCACGACCGAGAGCGCTATCCAGAACGTTGGAGGCCGAATAGTTGGCGCTCGGAACGATGACGTCGTTGAACACGAACGTCAGCAGCGTCATCAGAGCCGCCAGCACCAAAGCAGGGACGACCATGCGCCAGGTCTTCACGCCGATGCTGCGCAGGGCCGTGAGCTCGCTGCTGCCCGAGAGGCGGCTAAAGGCCAACAGGGTGGCCATCAGGGTCGCCATCGGGAAGGACAGCACCAGAAAGCCGGGCATCCGCAGGGCGAGGACCTTGCCAGCGGCCCAGAGCGGCAGACCCGCCTCGGCCACCTTGCGGACCAACTCAAAGACGACACCCACCGAGAGGGAGACGGCCGTGAAGGCGGCGATGCCGAAGAGCAGCGGGCCGAGCATTTCGGCAAACAGCCAGCGGTCGAGCAGCGGCAGGGTTCTCCACTGGCGTTGAAGCTTTTGAGACTGCCGGCGCAGGGGCTCGGTCCAGGTCGGTGCCATCGTCACAGCCGGAAGTCCTCCCCGAGGTAGTGGCGACGGACCAAGGGATCGTTCGCCATCTCACGGGAGGGGCCACTGGCCAAGATGCTTCCCTCCGTCAGGATGTAGGCGCGGTCGGTGATCGAAAGGGTCTCACGAACGTTGTGATCCGTGATCAGCACCCCCATGCCTCGATCCCGCAGTCCGGCGATCAAGGTCTGAAGGTCGGCCACGGCCAGGGGATCGACACCTGCAAACGGTTCATCCAGCAGCAGATAGCGGGGACCGCTTTCGCCGACGGCCAGGGCACGGGCCACTTCGCAACGCCGCCGCTCGCCGCCGGAGAGCTGATAGCCAAGGCGGTGCTGAA